>Ga0080013_1000558_pt1 | contig 52614 bp, 57 predicted proteins | sample ETNvirenome_6_85_FD_69236 | JGI IMG/M metagenome (GOLD analysis project Ga0080013, IMG submission 69236) | Marine viral communities from the Pacific Ocean - ETNP_6_85 (SPADES assembly) (version 2) | ecosystem: Environmental > Aquatic > Marine > Oceanic | place: Pacific Ocean | collected 2013-06-19
TGCACAGGATGTAGAGAAGATTCTTCCACAACTTGTAAAAGAAGTTCCAGCGTTAAAGACAGACACTACGCAAAAGCACTTGAACTACAACGGCGTTGTTGGGTTGCTGGTTGAAGCGGTGAAAGAACTTGCTGAGAAGGTTGGCGACTAATGGGTATCGGCACAGGTCAGGTATCTCTAGGCGACATTCAGACTGAGTATGGGGGGTCTAACCCTATCGGACTAGCTGAGTATTACGGTAAAGGTAACGCCCCTGCTTCAGGTGAGATTCAGCTTTGGGCAGACTTTCAGGGAACATCTTCAGTAACACACACCCTGCTTGCAACGGTAACTGCGAGCGCATCGGGATCACTGTCGTTCACTTCAGGCATCGACTCGACTTACGACGTATACGAGTTCCGCTTTGAGAACATGCACCCTGCGACATTTGGCGCAAGGCTGACTTTCCAGATGGACGGGGGAAGTGGTTATGCTACAGCTATGACAACCACTAACTACCTAGCAGAGCAAGCTGAGAGTGACCTCGGGACTTACCTTGGTTACCGAACAGGTAGGGATCAACACGACGGTACGGGGTATCAGCCCATTTCAGGAAATATAGCGACTAATAGTGATGATGCAGCTTCGGGGATTCTAATAATTTTTGGCCCTAGTAGCACAACCTATGTGAAGCACTTTATGTCAAACGCAAACGTATCGGGAAACGGTTTTTCTGACAATAACCATGTAGCTGGATATTTTAATACCACAAGTGCTTTGACCCGCATTTCTTTTGCCATGAGTAGCGGCAACATCGACGCAGGACAAATCAAAATGTACGGGATAGGAACTTAATAATGTCACTAGCACTAATCTCCACACATACTGCATCGGCTAGTTCCAGCATTGACATCACTTCGGGCATCACTAGCTCGTATGACTCGTATGAGTTCCATTGTGTAAACATGCACCCTGCGACCGACAACAAAACTTTTCTTTTCCAAGTCAACGCTGCTGGTGCGTCAGGTTTCAACGAAACAATTACATCAAGTTATTTTCGAGCAAAGCACAATGAAGATGATTCAGCAACGGGACTCGATTACATAGCAGACTTCGACCAAGCGGAAGGGACTGCGTATCAAGTATTGCCTAACGAGGTTGGTGCGGACGCTGACCAGTCAACAAGTGGAGTGCTGACACTTTATGCTCCGTCTAGTACAACATACGTGAAACAGTTTACAGCCCGTTTCAATGATGCTCACCCAAGCAACATCGCTATGGATTGTTATATCGCTGGTTATATCAACACAACGTCAGCCATCGACGAAATCAGTTTCAAGTTTGCATCAGGCAACATCGACGCTGGCACTATCAAGATGTTTGGAGTTAGCTAATGGCCGAAGCACTTACATTCATCTCAACGGCGACAGCTAGTGATTCTGCATCACTTGATATTACAAGTGGCATTGATAGCACGTACAACGAGTACCAGTTTCACTGTGTGAACATGCGCCCTGCGAGTGACAACAAAGATTTCAAGTTTCAAGTAAATGCGTCGGGACAGTCAGGTTTCAACGAGGTAATGACCACGACTACTTTTTATGCTTATAATCGAGAGACAACTGGAGCGTCATGGGTTGGTTACGATGGCAATGAAGACCAAGCGGAAGGGACTGCGTATCAGAAAATCTTTACCTATGACACAGGTAATGATTCCGATGAATCGGTGTCAGGGATTCTTACCTTATTTGGCCCTTCAGACACGACCTACGTGACGCATTTCTCCGCTGTTGGGAATGGAACAGCCGCTTACGGATATACAATAAGTATGGCCACTTCTGGATATGTAAACACCACCACAGCAATTGACGAAATAAGTTTCGCTTTTGAATCAGGCAACATCGCCGCAGGAACAGTACACATGTACGGAGTAGGATAAGGAGAAAAATTATGGCAACATTAGCCGAATGGAAAACACAACTAGAGGCAGATAATCCTAGTCTGACCAAGATGGTCAATGGAGTATCAATTACCCTTACGACCGACGAGTACAACACCACGATTGACCGGTGGGCGCAAGCCGATTTCGATCAAGAGGTTGAAACGGCGATGATTGCTGATGGTGGGGAGTCTCCTAAGTACGCTCAGTACCGTCGTGATGCTTACCCAAGCATCGGTGACCAGTTGGACATGCAATACCATGACGGTGTAAACGGTACGACCACATGGGCTGATGCAATCGCAGCGGTCAAGACTAAGTACGCTAAACCTAGTTAGTTGACTTTACGCACGAATGTAGAGAAAATTAAGTTTTTCTAAATTTTTTCTAAATTTTTTAGTATAATGAATATAGAGCAGATTAGCTCTAGTAAAGATAGGAGAAAGTTACTTGACAGATAAAGAATCTATTCGCCAGGATCTGGTAGACACCCAGAAAAAACTATTAGCTCTTGCAGCAGACGTTAGAGAGATAGAAAACAATAGAGCCCAGACTATGGCCGAGATACAGGCACAGCAGGGCGTAGCTAGATTTTTGATGGATAAAGTCCCGGAGGACGAGCGGGCTGAACTAATTAACTCGTTACAAGCCGAAATTGAGGAGTCTGCTGACAGCGACTCCTAAGAGAGGATAGATGTCCGCAGGAACTCCATATTTTACTGCCGTTTGGGGTTATGATGACTCAGGAACGTCATATAGTAATCATACAAACGAAGCTAGGCGTAGAAAAGGCACATCATTTGAATTATTTGATGATGCCGCCGATCTCTTAATTATAGGCGATGAAGATCGCTTTGATTTAGCTTACTTTGATATAGATACAGCAGGTAGTTTAGGCGACCTTACTTGGCAATATTGGAATGGTAGTGCTTGGGTTGCATTCATTCCTTCTTTAGCTGATTTAGAAGGGAATGATGAAGAAAACGAATATGACTTCTCCGAAGATGGGGCAGAGTTATTTTTAGATTTACCAAGTTGGGCTACTAAAGTATATGCCGACAACGATAGACAGCCAGATAGTACCTCTAGATACTATATTAGAGCGACCCCTGCTTCTGTAGCCACTAGTCCCACTGTAAAGATGATTCGTAAGCGTTCCTATAATGCTTATTGTAGTCCTGCTGAAGTGTATGAGTTCTTAAATCTGAGGTGGACAGCGGGAGCCTTTACTTCTGCCACAACCCCTTCTTTGGCAGCGGTGGAAAACATAATCCATAGAAGGCAGTCTTTCATAGATCGCATGACTCGAAAGAGTTGGCGACCTAATATAGCCTATGAATACCACGACTTCAACTTAGCTGGGGTTGCTATGAAGAAAAAACCCGTTATAGACGTTCTTAAAGTAGAAATTTGGAACGGAACGTCGTGGGAAAACAGAACCCAAGGTCGTAATGAAGAATGGTTCTTTATGCCCAATACCAACAAGATTAACTTCTCTAGACTGTTCTTGCTCCCTGCTAGGTTTACAGGTTTGAACCGAGGATATTACGGTGCAGGAATTGGAGAATTCTCTAACGCTGTACGAGTTAAGTATTTATTCGGGCGAAATAGATTAACAGATGAATTGGAAGGAGACACGATAAAAGACGCAGCAATTAAGTTAGCCACTATTGATCTTTTGACTCACCACGACTACACCAAGATTCTAACGACAGGTGTAAATAGCGTGGATATTCAAACCAAGATTATGACATGGCAAGAAGAGACAACGAATACCCTACAGTCCTTGAGATCATGGGAGACTTTCTAATGAGTACGAAGAAAACAGAAGAGTTGCAAGAATTCCTAAAAAATCAACCTAACTTTTTGATGAAAGATGCGGAAGCACTTCAAAGAGCCGCAGATGAACGGGGTTCTTGGAACGAGAATCCTGAAGAAGATGGTTATTGGATATCCCCAGATAGAAAAATTATTGAAATGTTTTATAACTGGGATTTAGATGACGCAGAACACCATGATTGGATAAGGACAGCTAGAAAACAAAGAGACTCTAAAGGTGTTAATGACGACCAAGCTACTTAATTTTAAAACCTTTTTAAGTAAGGCTCCCTATCAACCTATAGGTATAAAACCCTGCCCTAAACCTGGTCAACACCGACATTGGGGTAGGATGGACTGCCACGATATCCCCCAAAAACACAAGAAACACCTAAAGCAGGGAATTGACCTCCACCACGGGATGGATTCTACAGGTCAAATTCCAGAAGGAACAGTCCCTCCTAATGCCCATGACTTTTATGATGACGGACATCATATGGCAGCAGCACACGGGGAACATACTGGTAGTAAGGGCGGAATATGTAAGCCGGGAGAGTATCCAAAGGGGTCGGGAAAACTAACCCCTTTCCACCGGCATCCGGGCGCAGATTATTGTCACTCTGTAACTCAAAAACACGGCAGCTCTTCTGCTAACAAAGCTATTGCTCAAAAGTGGCACGATACACATGTTGCAGATATACAAGCTTCGTGGTACGAATTTAATGAACAACAGGGGCTTCCTCAAGAGCAAGCTACAGCGGATCCTGTCTCCGATGCAGTAAGTCCATATGATGAAGCCGCAGAGGGGGGTACTCAACCTCAAACAACCGCAGAAGATGTGCCTTTGATGCCTCCGATTGATGAAGAAGATGATGGTGTTGAGGCGCAGCAAGCCATAGATCAAATAGAATCACCAGGAAGTGTAGACAATCCTCATAATGTCTCAGTAAATGACATAATTAAACTCAAAGTTGATTACGTTGTAGATCATCCCACAAAAACGTACAAAGTTACCGAAATTGGTGAATCTTCTAGCGGGGACCTATCCGCTTCGATTGAGCATACAGAAACTGGGGAAAAATCTGGAATATATTTATCTGACTCTAACATAGAAAGTGTGGAGCATTGGCAACCTGAAGGAGATGCGGTTGATTCATGGAATCCCCATGCGTTCGCAATAGGCTCTACCTTTACTACTCCGGAAGATTATACATATGAGATTACTAGTATAGATTCCACAGACAATAAAATTCACTACTCTGTAAATGATGTTGCGATGGAATACGACTTAGATAGTTTTAACGGGTGGGTTACAGATCTGTATGAGAAGGGGGGTTCTAGCTTCAAGGTAAATCCTCCAAAAGCTCCTGATGGATTCCAACCCCTTGCAGTAGGAGATACTATAGGGACCTGGAATATAGGAAACTTGGCGGTAGGCGCAGTTATTTATAATATGTCGTCCGATGAGAATGCTATAAACCAAGGTGAAATAACTGAAATTTGGCAGCCTGAAGGAGCCGAGGAAACTCTTTATCGGGTAGAGTGGAAAGCTGCTTTTAAAGATTCTTCTGGGAATATAAACACCTCAGGAGGCTCTTGGGACGGTGTTCATGACACATCGGAAATAGTAGATTCAAACTGGCAACTTTCTGCTCAGGCTCCTGAAGGAATATCGCAAGTAGATGTAGAGAAATATTTAAGTGATGATGCGGTAGCAAATTTACCTAAAGTAGGAAGTACTATAGATTCTCATGAGCTATTTGCAAATGTTATGCCTGGAACAGTTCTTATTGCCTCCAATGGTGCAATTATACATATAAAAGATAATAAATCGGATCCCGGCTCATACCATGGTGGAATGCTTGACTATACTTCGGAAGGTTCTTCTACAGTTAACCAAACGACATGGGAATCACTTATTCAGAATCCTGAAACATTTACCGTACAGTCTCTTCCCGATGTAGCGTCTTACGTGAAGAATAAAGGATTCCAGTTGGGTGGTAAGGTTCACTCAGATAACTTTATGGATCTTCCTGTAGGATTATCTTTTCTTTCTTCGACTGGTAACACCATTACTGTAGTTCCCACCCCACAAGGGGCTTTGGGAACTTTGGAAAAACCTGGTATACATGTGGACATAGAAGGAAAAGATGGAGCAGTATATAAAAACCAATTTGCTTCAGAGATGTCGGAGTTAGATTCGGATGCTGAGAATGGATTAAAAATTGTAGGGTTACCCGACGGAACAGCAGTACAACACGTACCAGAACCAACGGGAGCCACTCCTCTAGAAAATAAACATGGTCTAGACAAGGGAACTAAACTTACTGTAAAACAATATGATGGGAACCTTGTTAGTGCCACCATTGTAAAGACGCATAAAACTAAAGCCGGACAAAATTATACTATAGAGTATGAAGATGGTTCAACAATTAAAATAGCTTCAGGGACAATATTAGTAGGTGATGAAACTGTAGGTGCTGGTCAAACTGGAGTAGTGATAGCGCATGAGGGAGCTATTTATAAACCTGGTGAAGAACCTACTGATGATGCCGAATTAACTTTACCCCCATTAAACTCAGAACCAGGTAATTGGGATGAAGTACTAGAGAAAACTGAGGGAAGTAAGGCATTAGGACATACCGCTGGCGGTACGTTTAAACATAAACAAACTGGACAAGAGTTTTATATTAAATTCCCTAGTTCCGGTAATGACGAACATATGAAATCTGAGGCTTTAGCTAATAAGTTATATGAATTAGTGGGAGTCTCAACCTTAGGAACTAGTCTAATTGATTTTCAGGGTAAAACAGCCGTAAAATCTACTTGGAATCCTGATCTCAAAACAATAAACATAAGTGATATGTCTAAAGAATCAGGCATAATGGATAACTTTGTGATAGACGCATGGTTAGCCAACTGGGACGTAATAGGGCCAAACCACGACAATACTCAGAAATCAGGTAATAAGATTATAAAAGTGGATAGTGGGGGTGCTTTAGGTTTCCATGGAGTGGGTAGTCCTAAAGGTTTTCCTGACGAAGTAGTAGAATTGGAAACTATGCGGGATCCCGATATCGGGAAAGTAGCGCATCAAGTTTTTGGTAACGTTTCAGAGGAAAATTTAATAAAGGGAGCGCAAACATTAGCGAAAGTTACCGACGATCAAATTGACGCTATTGTTAACGCTTCTAAGATTTCTAATAAATCTAAAATGGCGGCTACTCTAAAAGCTCGCAGAGATAACCTTGTTCAAAAGGTTCTTTCCAAGGATTTGAAACAAGGTTCTGAATGGACTGAAGGTATAGGTAAGCCAGGTCAACATCAACACGAAGGATTCAAGGGATGGCATAGTGAAACTTTAGTTCATCCTGCTAGTAACAAAGCTGCGAGTAAAGCGCATAAAAACTTAGGATTAGAGTATAAGGAAGCCGCTTTAGGGCCAACCTCCACTAAAGAGGCTAAATTCTGGAACAGGTTCAATAATAGTAATCTTTCGGCAGAAACTAAAGCATTAGCTCAAAAAGCCTTAGCGATTGATTTTAAGGGTGGGGATAGTGCGTATGCAACTAAAGCAATTATAGATAAATTCTTTGAAGATAACGGCATAAAAGATACTTTTATAAATGCTTTTTCAAGTTGGCAAGGCGGAACTGCTCATTTTCCACGGATAAAGATAAATGCTGCTTTAGCTGCATTAACCAGTCCAGATGCCCATACACTAGCATCAAGAAAAAACGAGGAGAACGGATATTGGATTCAGACAAGGAAGAATGCGAAAGCAGGAGGTGACTTTTCAAATGCTTGGGAAGAGGGGGTAAATGAAGCGATAGCTCTACTTCCTTACATCGCAGCGTCCCAACAAGGGATAAAATCTAAAACTACTAAAGCTAATCCAGATACCCTATCTATAGTTTATCGGGGACTACGGGGAGATGTAGCACAAACGTATAGAGATGCGGCGACGGCTGAACAATCCTCTAATGTGAAACGTATACATATGCAAGGCGGACTTCAAGGGTTTTCAACTCATAAAGGAACTTCTTACTCCTTTGCTAAAGGTATGGGTTCAGGGAAGGGAGTAGTTTTTGAAAAGAAAAAACTTCCTATAGATGATGTATTGTTATATTTCCCTACTTGGGAAGGTGGCTTTGCTGGAGAATCAGAAATGGCAATTGACCCTGCCGCTATTCAAGAATTTAGTTTAGACGAAGTTAAATTTGTATAGGAGATAGATAATGGCATCTTTAGTCGCACAAGACGACGTACAAGCTTTACTAGATGCACAATGGAACTCTAGTAATGTAACTGAACCAACAATGAGGGTCATAAATCATAATGACACTCAGATTAGACACGACTTGGTAAATGCGGGAGACTTGCTTACTGTTAGGGCGGATTCTCCTTATTTTAGGGAAACGCCCGTAGGAAACCATACATATGGGCATAGAGTTTACAACGTCCTATTAGAACTTTGGACTACTAACGCCTCTGACGGTCGAGATAGGCTTTACGACTTGGCAGAAGAGATAAGACGTATCCTGCACAATAAACGTCATGGCATGACAAATTTCCAAAGAATCATCTTTTTAGGTATGGATGAGATAGGGATTGAGGAAAATGAACAGGTTTGGGGAGCGCAAATGCAGGTTGAATTAGAAAATAGAGCGGTCTTATTGGAGACATAAGAGTATAATAACAATAGGGATTACCCCTTGATTGATAGGAGATTAAAAAATTGGCAGTATATCGTAACGACCAAGTAGACTTTTCTTTCGCTTCGGAAGTAGCGTTAGGTGGATATTTTGCGCCCTTAGAGGCGACTCTAGAAGCTTCCAGCGGGTTCACCGGAGCTGTGATTGCTGGCGGGGTATCTCCTGGTTCTAGAACTGTAAGCATAGATACGGCTGGTAACGTAAATACTTTAGCAGTTGGAAGTTATGTAGTAATCGGTAATGATGCTGCTACTAACGCTGGTGCTGATGACGTAACCTTAAATAGTGAAATTAGACGAATTGTATCTTTTACACCTACATCGGGGACTGAGACTACTCTCACCCTAAATGCTCCTTTAGGATACCCACATATAGAAAACTGTACTGTAAAAGAAGTTGACACCGATTCTGGCGTAATTCAAGGGTTAGGAATTTCTGAGGATTCGGAAGGTGATGTGACTATGGATCACATCCGATTCACACCAGGTGTATGGGAAACTATAGAACTCCCCGATCCCGCAATGGAAATTGAACCCCGTTACTTCTTAGGAACTGAGTCCAAACGAAACTTCTATACAGCCTTCAAGGGTCAGCAGAGTTTTTCAGGAACCCTATCTAACTTTGAACTCCTAAACGGATACCCTCTACGATTCCCAATCGGGCAAGTGGCTTCCAAAGGGTCTACCCCTGGTAGCGATGTCGGAGGCTCTACAGCAGCAGAAGCGGTGAGCGCAGGTGATTATTTTGTTCTGCTTGTGGATGCTACTGACTACGCAGATGATGAGTATATTCAAATAGAAGCTGATGGTAGCGGAAAAGAGGAAATTAGAAAGATTACGCAAATTGACCTTAATACTGAATCTACTACACAAGACCGAATTTGGGTGGACTACCCATTCCTAATTGCACATGATGTCTCAGTAGCGTGTAAACAGGTAGTAGCTCCCTTCACTCATTATGTCACAGAAACAGTGGCATTATCTCCTGTAACTTGGCAGGTGAGAAACAGAGATTCTAGCGAAACAGCCACTAATGATTGGCTTAGACGTTACATAGGCGGAAAGATCGGACAGGCTACCCTAACTGCTGAAGAGGGCGGAACCCTTAGAATGAGTTGGGACTCCGCTCCGTTTATAGATATTCAACATAACCAATATGACAGTAGTGCGGTGACTGCGCCGAATAATAAATATGATGGGGGATTATCCGCTGTTACGGTAGAGTACCCTGGTACTGAGCCATATTACTTCTCTCAGGGCAGTATCCAATTATTTGGAGTAACCTTTGCTAGGGTCACTAATTTTACTATCAATATTAATAACAACCTTGAGCCAAGATACTTTATCAGAAATGATGGATCAGAACGAACACCATCGGAGATATATGAAGGTCGTCGTGAATACAGTATGACAGCCACGGTTGTTTTGCCGGATTCTGCCGTAGGAGCGACAGATACTACTAGAACCCTTTTCAAAGAACTTTTAACAGAAGGTGATTATGGGTCAGGTACAGCAGGATTTGATATTGATTTAGTGTTTACCCGTGGAACTAGCGATACTATAACCATAAACGTCCCTGCAAACCAAGACGGTGATTCAGGAACGGGCGGGAATAACCAAGGAGCATTTATAAGGTCAGCAAACACTAGTGTATCTACCGATAACCCAGTTTCGACTGAGGTAGATGTCTTATTTAGAAATATGTCTGCAACGATAGTAGATTCTGAACCAGTTTACCCGTAAGTAAAAATTAGCAAATAAGGAGCGAAGTATGAGTTACGAAAAGTATCTATTAACTAGAGAAGTAGAGCAGGTTATTTTAGACTTGCCATATGAAGAAGAAGAGGAAAAAATTGAGATTTCTATGCGGCCCCTATCGTGGGCTAAAAAGAATGCTATAGTATCTCAGTGTACTAATTATACCGCAGAAGGCGGCGTAGCCTTTGATGGACAACGATACATCAATGAAGTGTTGAAGTATGTTGTTACTGCGGCTCCATGGGGGGGTACTAACGATACATTTTTAGCTAAAGTAAATCTTACCTTAGGGCAAGCTTTAGAGAAGCTAGTTCCGTCTGCAACAGATCAAGGTATAGCGGAAAAAAGTGAAAATTTAGCGTAAGGGTGGTGTCTTATTTTAGAGGCAACGCTTCCGCTTTAAATATTGACGAAATACGGCATGTAAGCCATTGGGCTATCACCCTTAGATTATTAGAAGCAGGGTTACCCCACGATCTAATACAAGAGTTGCACGAAGGAGAGATGATATCGCTATTGGCTTTCTTACGGGCTAGAGACAAAAAACGACAAGAGGATCAAGAGGCTCAATCTAATGCCAACCGACGTTAGTGGCACGATTAACATAATTGCTGAGGTAGTAGGCAACAGTTCTTCCCCCATAACAGGAACGGGTAGTTCTTCTATGGGCAAACCCTCAAAAGATCAAGAGGATAACCAAAATTGGATTAAAGATATTTGGAAATCTTCTAGAAAGATGATGGCTATTCTGGGAATTGGGGGATTGTTAGCGTCCTCTAAAATAATTAGTGGCACCATGCAATCCATTATGCGGATATTCGGAACCTTTATGGACGTAATTATAGGTCCCATAGCCCCGTTACTTGTTAGAGGTCTTGTTATTTTATCTACAGTAGTAATGTGGGTTAGAAAATTGATAACGGGTGAGGCGGCTTGGTCAGATGCTTGGGCAGGACTTAAGCAATGGTGGATAGACACCTGGAACGAGAAGGGCGGCTTATGGGGAATTTTTAAGGAAGGACTTAAAAACGTAACAGGTGTCGCATTAATCGCAGCTTTATTCGCCTCTATCGTAGCAACTCCTATGGCGGGTATGTGGGTTATGAGGCAATTTATAGGGACAGGAACGTTCCTAGCAAAATCGCTCGTAAAAACAGCCTTAGGACTGGGTAGATTTCTCTTCAAAGCTCCCTTTAAGCTCCTATCGTGGGTAGCTACAGGAGTTAGACAAGGTTTTAGGTTCGCATCATGGGCTGGAAAAGGTCTGTTTAATATAATTCCGCAGTTCACAGCGTACACTGGAAGAGCTCTGTGGAATATGTTGCCAACGGTGGCTCAACGACCCTTACTAGCTGCTTCAGCACTGTTGGGTAAAATGTTTTCTAAAGCCGCTATCTTTACGAAGAGCATTCTTCGAAATGCCCTAGGTTTTGCGAAGTGGGGAGCGTCCGCAGCTAAGGTCGTAGCGGGCTGGGCATGGAGTACGATTATGTTTGGAGCGGGTGGAATTAAAACCGCTGCAAGGTGGACTACCCTTAAAATTCTAGGTTACCTGGGGCTTACGCAACTATTTGCAACAGCTGGGGCTTATTTGCTAGGTATAGGGGCAGCAATGGTTCCCGCATTACTAGGAATACTGATAGTTGGGGGAGCAATTGGGGCAATCGTTCTATCTAAAATGCTAATTGAGGCAATCTATGGTAAATCCACCGAAGACATTGGTGCCACGATTAATTACGCTACTGCGAATCCCGAATGGGCGGTGGAGCATGGTGTTTATCCGGGGAGAGATGTAGCAATGGAAGGTTTATCAGGGTGGAGAAAATGGCTGTTGGATGCGGCGGAGATGATAAGTTCTTCGGTGACTGGGGGTGTTCCTGGACTTACAGACTACCACGTACAATATGCTACCGCTGGTGCTACTGACGCAGAAGTACCAAATCCCGATGTTGACGGACCTTAGTGGAGGATAATAAATGGCAGCAACATTAGATGTAACAATTACGTTTACCCCCTCTGGGGGGTCAGAGACTACGTATTCTTTACAAGTAGAAGAATTTACTTTGAATATTCGACGTTCTCCGCTACATTCTCCTATGCCGGGGGCAAACCCCCTTCAGATAGATATGGGGTACTTCGACCCAAACATAACTCTTAGGGGCATTCTTCCTACAACTCCAGGTTCTGATGGAACTAATGTGATTTGTGATAAGAACCAATTAGAAGATGTGGTTACCGATCATTATACTAATACGGTTACTATAAGTATTCCGGGTACTTCTGGAGATGAAACGGCAGGAACTACTGATTATGTAGGTATGATATCTAATTTTAGTGCTGTCCTGAGATCCTCTAAAGAAGCAATTTATTGGGCATACACCCTAAATTTCCTATCGGTAAAGAGGGCATAGAATGGTTGCTAACGGCGTAATAGGTATAACTGCCTCCATCTTAGAAAGCTCCGACATCCCAGAGTCAGAAAATAAACCTGGGAACCAATTATCGTTCTTTCAGAAAATTAGGGTTTGGGTAAAAGGACTATCTAAAAATTGGAAAGCCCTGGTAAAGAAGGGCGCAACCGTGGGCTTTTATGCTTTGTTAGCTGGCTCTAAAATAATGCAGGGCATCACTAAATCCATGTTCGGAATTATAGGTTCTTTGATAGATATCTTGTTATCCCCATTTATCCCATTTATATCTAAAGGAATCAATTGGTTGGCAGATATAGTGAGGACTGTTGGAGACTTCATTAAGAACATGCCGGAAACCTTCAAGAAAATTTGGGAACCAATTTGGGATTATATTTATGGTATTGCTAGGGGTGCTGGTGACAAGATCCTGGAAATATTTGAAGATAAGGGGGCAGAGCTAAACGCAGATGGTTCCAGTAGAGAAGAATTATTAGCAAAAACTATCGGATCAGATAAGGGACCACTCATTTCAGACACCGAGAGAGATGCTTTTTTAGATGGAACAGGCAGCGGGGATGATCCCCGCCTTATAGATGAGCCAATTAACCAAGCAGATGTAGACGAAGAGAGGGAGCGCATTCAGAAAAACATTGACGATAAGATGCCTACAGACGAGGAGGTGCGAGATGTACACCAGTCGTATGTAGATGGGATAGAAGCTCAGTTGGAGCTTCCTTCAGAAGAGCGGATTGCCGAGGTAAGGGACTCATATGCAGCTGGATTTGAAGCCCAATTTAAGCTTCCTACACAAGAGGAGGTGACAGCGGTACAGGACTCATATATAGAGGCGATGGAAATCCCCGCCGACAAATTGGAGGAGGCTGTGTATGGTAAGCCTACGTGGATGGACGACGATCCTGACGCACCCGCAAATCCCCCAGAAGGTCCCATTAATCAGTTCCATGTACAAACAGCCGTTAACGATGGCGATATAGTAGGACTATCCGATGAGGATGCAGAGGATTTTGGGAAGGAGTCGATGGACAAGTGGTATAACTCGTGGATAAACCATGTACCGGAATTTAATCTAGAAGAAATGCTTACTGAGTTTTTACCAGATGATTGGGACCCAGTAGGAGCTGTTACTGATTTGTTTTCAGGGGGGAAAACAGTTGAGAGTAAAGCTGTAGCGCAGGAGCTGGTAGATACCGTTGTTCACGGTCCCAAAGCACCCCCTCCTTTCATGGTTCCAATTGGTCCCGATACCGATTGGGATGCGACTGATTCGTCGTCCTTAGGCAGCATAGATCCTGCGGATAGAGCTTTTGCTGAAGCAATGCTGTTGGAACTATATTTGTTGGCACAAAAGAAATAATGAGATGGTCAATTCAGGATAGGGAGATTAAAATTTAGTGGTAGCAGTATTAAAATATGGTGGTAGTTTTTCTTCGACAGAAACTCAGCTTATCTCTTTTAGAATAGTTGATACGTTATATCAACCTATGCTATTAAATGCTGTGATTTCGAATCCAAATGGGGGAATATCCACTAGATATTCCCCCTTTGACGAAATAGAAATCGTAGAAGATACTAGTGTTTTGGGAGCAACTACTAATTTAATCTTATTCCGGGGGAAGATAGAAAATATAAGTATTCCAACCCATCCTAAATATGGTCAAGTTATCGAGTTAAACGCAAGGGATAATCTTCAAGAACTAGCTAAACGAACTATGCGTAACGGAGTGTATTCCGCTAATGGTAGAGGAGGAACATCGGGATTACTAAAGGAAATTATAGAGGAACACACCGCCACAGCCGCTAATATAGACATCACAAACGCATCGACCCTTCTCGCTTCAACAGATACGAATTCTAAATCTGCAACGTATAAAAATAGTGGGAAAACTGCTTTACGTGCGATAACCGACGAGGCTCAACAAGATCCTTGGGGAGCCACCTCAGCAGACGATAACAATTCTGGATTTGCTTTTTACTTGGATAGTGATTTAGATTTTAACTATCATAAATTAGGAACTGTCCCATCTGATCCAGCCTCTAATGGATTGACCGTTCAGTATGGATTAACCGCCCCTACCGATACAGCGCACCCAATGATGGCGGGTTCCGCCTTTAACGAACCTGGAAGGCAAGTAGTTACCCATTGTAACGCCGTATGGACGGATGCAGGTGGGGTACCTAGACAGATATTTCTTCAACGATGGACTCATGGAACGGTAACCAACGCTCCCTTCTATGCCAATAATGAGGATAGCGGAGAGGAGAGCAATCAGGGGGGATCTAGGCTTGTAGGTTCAGGAAGCCTGGTTGGGAGAGTTCAATATGTTGAAGATGGAGCTATATTAGTTTCCCATGTGGACGGAGAGGATGCTGTCGGTACTGCAAATATGCCCCCTTTGTGGTTTTCTGGCGAAACGGTAACACAACAAGCTGGACCAACTACTGGTTCCCAACCTTATGCAAATGTAACCACCACCCCGTTTTTGAAGACGGGAATGATAATAGAAAAAACTGTACAGGGATATGATTTTGTAGATACAGCCGCAGCAAAAGCGGGTAGGCTAAAGGCGATAGAGGCTGCTGCGGCTGTATTACGTAAGGGGTTTAAGATCGAAGGGTTGGTAGAAGGCTCCTTTACCATAATCGGGTATCCTGAACATAAACAAAGCTCTACTTGGTATCAAGTTAGGGCGGGGCAGCAAATTAAAGTAACCAATACAACTACTGCTAATATAAATGACAATATGACTGTTAAGAGGATACAGTATGAACAAGGTCCGGGGAGAATGGACAGCACTATTGATGTTGTTAGTGTGACTGAAGGAAATGACTATTCCACTTCCCCAGCTTCTTCGGTAACTCGTATCGCCGTTAGTTCAGGAGAGCGAAATCCAGGGGCTACTGGGCAAATAGTTCCTGCACTAGCAGGAGCCGGCGGTGCTGAAGTGGCTATCCATCTCAAACCTCAAGATGGAGGTAATGTAAGAACTTCAGTAGAGTGGCAAGCGGGCTCTGTAACATTTTCAGACGGAAGCTCCCAAGCACTCCTTAGCGGACAATCAGATAACGCTACTTATCTTAATGGTCAATTCTCTCTCACTACGTATGATGGAGCGACGCTACCTTATGTAATGTATGTAGATATGGGATCAGCCCAGCCGAATCTTATCAAAATCGCCGCAATGGAGCCTACTGGAACGCCATCTGGTAGCACCACTGACACCCTTGATGGTGGTATTACTGCCGTAGGAACTGCGGTTGTGTTAGACGACTCAACTGGGTTTTCTGCGGGTGATTTAGTTGAAATAGAGAACGAACTAATTCTGTTGGGTACTCAATCTGTCGATACCTTTAGTGGTTGTACACGGGCGAGGGCTGGTAAAACTAGAACTAAGGCGAATGTGCATAACTCTGGGGTCACCGTAACTCTGAAAGACACCTTTACATATGATGGAACTTTTGTTATTCCGGTAGAGGTGTTGGGTACCAGTAAGCTTGTAATAGCTTACGTAGAGGCCGGGGACTCAGGCGGTGACGCTAAAATATTCATGACTAGTAGTAAAAATTTCGGAAATCAAGTGTAGGGTATAGGAGTTATATATGGCTGGAACTGGAATAACAAATGATTTATCCATATTATCTGATAATTTTGGATATTTACCTAAAGGATTATTTTTAGGCTTTGATAAACCCATAGTAGATACAGTCATTCCTACTACTGCTTATGGACTATTTAGGTATGAAAAAGATGGTGGAGGGGGAAGTGCTGATACCCTAGCTTTCCTCAGTGGTCAAACTGCTGCAACTCCAGCAGCAGCAACGGCGGAATCAGCTTTTTGGAGTATGCTAAGTGAACCTAATGCCGCTACTACACCAGATGGCAGTATCCTTATTTTTGAACCTATTGTAGATTATGGCGGAACTAGTAATGTCATGAATCGTGCATATATTGGATACCATAATCCCTTATTCGCAATAAATAGTTATTACCTGAACGGGGGTGACGGAAGTGCTGCTTTCCCTTCCCACTCCTTTTACAGCGATTATAATACTGGTATGTATCTCAACAGCGCAGATAATATAGGATTTTCTCTTAACGGAGTTATGAGATTCGGTATGACCACATCCACATTTTATCCCGCCGTTACTAATAGTTATGATTTAGGATACAACGATGGAGGCGGAGGAACTGATTTTGACTTCCGAAATATTTACTCTGTCAATGCCTTATCTGTATCCTCAGATCGTAGGCTGAAAGAAGATATTCAACCCGCTAATTTAGGGTTATCCTTTGTAAATGATTTAACTCCTGTTTCTTATAAATGGAAAGAGAAACATGATGATATCATGGATCAAAGACATTATGGGCTTATAGCACAAGATGTTGTTGAAGTATTAAAAAATCACGGGATAGATTCGTTAGAAGATTTTGGAGGAATACTCCATAATGGAAATGAAGAACAAATGTACAAAGCAAAGTATGAACATTTCATTCCAATATTAATAAAAGCAGTACAAGAACTTTCAACTGAAGTGAGAGAATTAAAGGAGAAAAATTAATGCCAGATGTAACGGTATCATTCACAGACGCACAATGGACTAGGGTTGTAGCGGCATCTTCAGCCATTCTTTTTCCACCTAGTCAAATTGTAGATGCAGATAAGTTGGCAGCTAAATGGAAAACCCAAGTAACTAATGCTGTAAAAGCGTATGAACATGAAAATGCTTCTGTAGACGACTTTTAATGAAGCTTCATAAGTGGCGACGTAGACAAGTCAATAAGATGAAGCTAAAAGACCCCGCTAGAACCGCTACAAGCATCGCACAGGAGCTAGGGATATCTATAAGCAGAGTTGCTGAGATATTCAAGCAGGACGGGCTGTACGAGTCTCCTTGGACTTCGTTCACCTGTAATTATTGCGGAGAGGAAAAGCCTATCCTAAGGTCTGCCCTATCCCAGAAAAAGCTACGAGGAAACCAAAATCTTTATTGCGATAGAGAACATTACGATAGAGACAGAAATGCTTACCCTTACTTAAGTAAGGGTACGTAGGTAGTATAATATAAAGCCCTTAAAAATTGACCATTTATTTTTCAAAATCTTGAGTATAATAAAATTATAATTGGGTAGGAAAATATACAATTTGTCCAGTGTCCTTAAATTTGTGCTATACTTAAGTCCTGACTTAGCTTAAGGAGAGCATATTGAATATACACACCGTAACCTTTAGTGGAGCAAGTAATGAAACATCTATTACTAAGATGTGCGACCTCTACGACAACTATCCCTATATTGAATGGGGTATACAGACACCACATTATGGAGGCGGGCTTTTTCCTGATGTTGGTTGGGTTAAAGAATTAACTTCAACAAAGATTCCCCTTTCTGCCCATATGTGTTCAGTTAGGACATTATTAGAGGATTCAAATCCGGTAGAAATTTTTTCTATAGAAGGATGGGATTCTTTTAAACGAATTCAGATAAACACTCATGGGTCACCGCACTACACAGCACACGAAACTCTAGAGTTGTTCAACACTGAATTATTCAAGGGTAAAGAAATAATTTTCCAATTAGATGATGTACCTACAAATAGTTACACTTTCGCACTTGCAAATTCTATGGGTGTAAATGTCTCAGGATTATTCGACACTTCTCATGGAGGTGGAACTTCCCCCGATGTTTGGCCAGAAGCTAAGAAAGTACTTCTAGGTGGGAAATTTGGTTACTCAGGCGGTTTAGGTCCTGATAACATGAAGACCGCCCTTCCTCAAATTGCTGCCGCAGCAGGAGATTCAGATATATGGGTTGACATGGAAGGAAGAATAAGGCATAATGGTAGACTAGACTTCGATAAGATACAAAAAGTTTTAGATGAAGTTGAAAATTCTGGATACCTGAAGCGATAGGAGTTAGATTAGTGTGGATACACATACCGAACTTAAATACATCAGCCTCTACGCAGGGGGAGGCGGACTCGACCTTGCCTTCAAACTCGCAAACCCAGGTGCTAGAGCAGTCTGTTACGTGGAGAGGGAAGCATCGAGTATTGCGCTCTTGGTTGACCACATGCAAACGAACCAATTGGATGATGCGCCTGTCTTTGCAGATTCCGGAACCTTCGATGGCAAACCATGGCGTGGAAAAGTGGATTTCATCATTGGAGGATTCCCTTGTCAGCCCGCCAGCGTCGCTGGAAGAAGGTCAGGACAAGACGATGAGCGATGGCTTTTCCCTCACATTAGGAGAATCGTGTCAGAAGCGCAGCCACAGGGGTTGTTCTTGGAGAATGTGCGAGGACTCCTATCAGTTAATGGTGGGGACGGATTCGAAGAAATCCTCAGGGACTTGGCCGACCTCAGGTACAATGTTGAATGGGGTGTTTATAAAGCGTCCGATGTTGGAGCCAGTCATAGACGAGAACGGGCATTCATCTATGCTCAAATGGCCGACCCCCGACACGACGGACAGGAATTACAAACCCAAAAACTTCCGCAAGGATACGAACTTCAATCCCGAAACGGGGTTGGGGAGACACTCAGTATCTTTGGGTCAAGTGGTGAGCAGTTGGTCCACCCCTACAGCAAGGGACGTAAAGGGAGTCAACAAGACTCCGAAATTCTTGGGGCAACTTCCGAACCAAGTAGCGCACGAATTCGTGCCGAGTTGGAGGGAAGAGTACAGTCAGGATATGAACTGGCCGACTCCCGATACGATGCCCGAAGCACCGAATCAGAACAGCAACGTGAAGAATCGTCCGAAGTCTTTGCTGAAGGCAGCGGAGCTAGCCCAAGAAGTGGGGAACAATTGGGCTTCTCCTACTACCTCAAACGCCAACGACAAATTCAAGAACCGACCGAAGGATCCCACCCGTCTTATGGGTCAGGTGATAATGTGGTCGGAAGACAAGCCAAAGGAGTGGCCGACCCCTACGACTCAGGAGACTCCACATCCCGATATGGCATTAACAGAAACGGGACGAAGGAAGACGAAGGATGGGAAGGACAGTCACAGTCTGAATCTACAGGACACAGCAGCGACTTGGGCGACTCCAGACTCGAATCAGTCAACGTACAGCGGGCAGGGATACGGTCCGAACATACGGGAGCAAGCAGCGAATTGGTCAACACCGATGGCGGGGGACGACGGAGCGAAAGCGACAGTGAACTCCCATCAGAGGGGATTGATTTCGGACGCAGACCATTTCCATGGCCGCCCCGTCCAACAAGCCCTGAGTGGGGACAAATCCTCAGCGAAAGACCCGACCTTGCCCCGGCTCAATCCGAAGTTCGTGGAATGGTTAATGGGTTGGCCGGAGGATTGGGTAGAGCTGACAAACTTCGCATACTTGGAAACGGAGTAGTACCTCTCCAAGCGGCCATAGCGTATTTACAGCTAGAAAATCGAATGTTAGGCGTACACGAAGGGACTTAACATGGTCACGGCTACTAAACAAATAGTACCTATAACTGAATTAGAACAATCGGCTTTCTGTCAGTCGGACGGGAACTTGCGTACTAGAACTCTTGAAGAAGAGTTTCGTTCAGGTGTTCGGTGGCAGAAAATTCCTACTAGGTATGTAAAGCTAACTCCTGAGGAACTAAATGAAGGAATTGCTTTTGCCCGTAAGGAAATTGGAACTAAGGCTGTAGTATTAGGTCATCACTACCAACGTGATGATGTGATCCAATTTGCTGATATAACTGGAGACTCCTATCAACTGTCTAAACAAGCCTCAGAAATTACCGACGCTAAATGGATAATTTTTTGTGGCGTTCATTTTATGGCAGAGACAGCCGACATTCTTACATCGGACGATCAAAATGTTATACTACCTAACATGACTGCGGGCTGCTCCATGTCGGATATGGCGGCTATAGACGACGTAGAAACTAGTTGGAGTGCGTTGAAGTATGTGTTGGGTTCTACAGAGGATATTATCCCCATAACCTACATGAATTCTGCTGCCGCCATTAAATCTCATTGTGGAGAAAATGGTGGTCTAGTTTGTACGTCGTCTAATGCCGATAAAGCATTTGATTGGGCGTTGGAGCGGGGGGATAAAATCTTATTTTTACCCGACCAACACTTAGGGAGAAATACTGGATTAGCTAAAGGTATACCTGAATCGGATATGAAAGTATGGAACCCTCACCTACCTATGGGCGGGCTAGAGGAAGAGGAAATCTATAAGGCTAAGATGCTACTATGGCAAGGGCATTGTTCTGTCCATACTAGGTTTACTACCGACCATATAGATTCGGCGAGAGAACGTAACCCGCTTACTAATATTTTAGTACACCCTGAGTGTACTAGAGAAGTGGTAGACGCAGCGGATATGGTTGGTTCCACAGAGTTTATATTAAAGACAGTAGCTAATGCCCCCTCAGGAACTTCTTGGGGAATCGGGACTGAAATTAATATGGTGAGGCGATTAGCGCAACAACATCCCGACAAAAACATCTTTTGTCTCGACCCTATAGTGTGTCCATGTGCTACAATGTATAGAATACATCCTGCGTACATTCTTTGGGTACTAGAAGGGATATTGGCGGGAATTGCAATAAACCGGATCGAGGTAGAACCGGGGCATAAGTTGAGTGCGTTAGTAGCCCTTGATAGAATGCTCAAGTTGGGAGCGTAGGTTTTTAGATAATATAACGTATAATATAGTATCCATTGCGGGGTAGAGAAGTGGTATCTCATCTGGCTCATTACTAGAAGATCGTGGGTTCGATTCCCGCCCCCGCTACCAAATACATTTATAGGAGATAAGTATGGAAAAGTTGGTAGCTTACGATAGTAAGTATCTTGTTGTGGAAGATGATAACACTATGACCAAGGGAGGACTACACGTTCCTGGCGAATTGATGACAGTTCACGGATATGGAACTGTAGCGAGTGTAGGTCAAGGTCGGGTAAATGAGTTTTCTGGAGAAACTATTAAACCCCGATTGAAAGTTGGTGCTAGGGTGGTATTTATAAAACACTCTCAGATGGTTATAGATCATGACGATATTAAGTATTTTGTTCTAACCGACCACGAGATTGTAGCTACATTACACAAAACCAGGAAAGGTAAGTAGTATGGCAATAATTCAAGAGAAGCGAACCGAACTGAACGAAAATTTTACCTGCAACACGATAGATGAAGTTCATAAAGTTCTTATGGACTTTGTAGATAGTGAACGCACAGATATAGACTGGGACCTGCAAGTACAATTTTTAAAAGTTAGCAAACTTTGGCTAGTAGTAGCTAGGGCGAGCGTCATGGAGGGAGATATTGAATATGGCTAGTATTACAGATTTAGTCAACCTTCCCCTTAGTGGGAATTTTATGAGAAGTTTTTACGGTATGAATACTCAACATCCTATGGATATAATAGATAGAGAGGAAGAATATCTTATAAGGGTATCCGCACCAGGTGCAACTGATGTAAGTGTATCTGTTGAAGACAACTCTTTACTTATAGATGTAGAGCGTGAATCAACAGAGACAGAAGCGGGACAGTTTAATATACAAGGTATATCGAACTATACGTTCTCTAAAACTTTGTCTCTGAACAACACCAATATTGATGTAGAGCATATTACATCAAAATATGCTAAGGGAATTCTAGAGGTTCTTCTTCCTAAAACTGCGGAAGCAAAACCTACGGTGATTCCAGTAGATGTAATTATGGAGTAGATAATAATGGGAAAACTTAGACCTCAAATCTTTTTAGCTATTCTTGTTTTAGGAGTATTGGCTTATACAGGAGCAAATAACGGCCTCCCAGAAATTGCTACAGGGACAATCGGTGGCATCATTGCTTTGGGTATGAAAGTTCTAGAAAATGAGTAGGTTGACAATTTAAAGATAGTAGTGTATACTAAGTAACATCACATGATCTATTGTGTACGATAGATGGTAAGGGTTACTACTGTTCACGGGGGGAAAAACCGTACAACCTCCATGACAGGTGTAAGAGTAACTAATAGGTATGAACTGTGCATGAGGACATATCTTAAACAGGTGTTGAGATGGAGCGGGAGTGGGAATCCCCGCCATGTGAATTATGTTATAGCATACTTTTTAACGGAGTATGCTATAATATTTAATGGGGGCGCACAGGCATCGACTAGGTGTTTAGCAATCATTCAGAGATATAAAGTCTCAACTGTCAAAAAGCCCATAGCAATACGGCAGGAATGACCTAGTATACATCTAACACGAGGGTTCGAATCCCTCCGCTTCCACCAGTTCGATAGAGGTTTTTATATAAAATGGATAAAGTAAACTGAATGGATTATAACGAAGCGCAACTTTTAGACCAATGGGAGCCTAAAGTTAATTCTATGCTTCGTAACGTATCTATAATTGGGTTGAGCAGAGAAGATATTGCCCAAGAATTACGAATTGCTATTCTCAAATCTGCGAGAGGATATAATCCCAAAGATACTACAGCTAAGTTTCATACTTATCTGCACGTATCCATGTTGAATGTTATCCGAAGTTTAATGGCTAAGGCTCAAAAGAGAGTTCGTACTATTTCATTAGATCAACATTTAGGTTTTGATAGAACATTGTCAGGCAATGCTGATTACACAAAATATATTGGTAAATACGCTGGTTCGGTATCTAGCAAACTTTTATCTGCCCTTGAAGACCCCGACCAAACGGAAGTGTTTGAGGAGGTTAATTTATTATCCCTGATAGATAGTTGTAATCTAACTTCTAAAGAGTTAGATTTTATAGATTTAAGAACTCAACGATATCGGCTTAGAGAAATTAGTGGTATACTGGGAACTAACTCTATTAAACTTAGGGAAAGCATAAAGCAGAAATTAGAATGGGGACTTAAAGAAGAATGCCAACTAACATTTATGAATTAGCAGAACAATATAAAACCCTTATAGATTTTGCTGAAGAAGAGGACGTAGATATATCTGATACCTTATTGGGTATAGCGGAAACTCTAGACCAACGCATAGAAAGCCTTGTGTTATCGGTTAGAACGTTAGAAGCGCAATCTAATGTATTGGACGTTGAGATAGATCGGTTGAAGGGTAAGAAACAAGCAGTAAACAATCATGTGGATAGAATTAAACAATACATGAGAGATTTGCTAGAAGCTTCAGGACGAACTAAGGCGGGGGGAACGTTAGGTTCGGCTAACATCCAGAACAGTCCTATGAGCTTAGTTGTAGACGATGAGAATGTAATTCCATCAGATTATATGAAGGCCACTCTAACCATGCAGTTAAATGAGTTGCCTGAGGAACTATCCGGTCACCCCACCTTGAAGTTAGCGGTAGATAAAAAGGCTATAATAGATTTAGCTAGACATGACGATTTTACAGTCCAGGGAACTCACGTAGAAAGGAATCAACACTTAAGACTGCGATGATTCGGATTGATTATAACTCACCTTTCTTTATTTTAGACTTCCCTTATAACGAGGGAGAGTTGAAACTCGTCCAAGATCTTCCTGTTAGAGCTTGGAATCCGCATTCTAAATTATGGAAAGTTCCTAGATTAGCTAGTAAATCTTTAGAGCAACTAACTGGGTGTACCTGGACAGATAAAGCTAAATTAGCCAAACAAAACGTAGAAGATACTATTTTAAAATTAGTAGATTTGAAATTCCAAGAGGGTGAGTCAGATGGATTGCTTCGCCCGTACCAAACTGTTGGAGTAGAGTTTCTAACGTTTGCCAAAAAGGGATTATTAGCGGATGACATGGGGCTAGGTAAATCTATTCAAGCTATTAAAGCTGCCCTAAATGTCTCTGCGGATAAAGTACTAGTATTATGCCCCGCATCATTGAAGTGGAAATGGGTTGATGAGTTTAAAAAACATTTTAATATTGATGCTTTTGTGGTTGCAGGAAAGAAGGAAGAACGTAGAGCGGTTTGGAAATCTGACGCTAGGTTTATAATTGCTAATTATGAATTACTGCTCCCCCAACATGATTGGGATGATATGCCCCATGAATGGGATGTCATCATTGCTGATGAAGCTGTATATTTAAAAAACCCTAAAGCCCAAAGGACCAAAAGGGCGTTGAGGTTACAAGCGGAATATAAGTTCGCTCTTTCTGGAATGTATATTGAAAATAGCCTCCTAGAATTCTTTTCTATTATGCGCTTCGTAAGACCAGAAGTACTTACCTCCAATATTCATAGTTTTACTAAAAGATATTGTAATGTGGATTGGAACGGGAAAATCATAAGCACTAAAAAAGAGAAGTTGCCAGAATTACACGCTTTAACTTCTCCGTTTGTATTGCGTAGAACTAAGTTAGAAAAATTGAAGGAACTTCCCCCTAAAATTTATACCCCTATTCCTTTAGAGATGTCCAAAAAAGAAACAAAAGAATATGTTAAATTATCTAGAGAGTTCAAGAAGTGGGTAGAGGGTGGAAGTAAAGAAGAACATAAAACTATAGGTTCAGCTACGTTAGATGTAAGATATTTTGTGGAGGGGATGTATGGGGATATAAAAACTAAAACTAAAAGACAATGGTTGGATGAGTTATATCAGGACGTAGATAAAGTAGTTGTCTTCACCTTCTTTGAAAAGAGTGCTAGAATGTTGAAAGAGTATTTCGATACTCCTTATTACATATCAGGACAAGAGAAGAATAATCGGTTCGAAGTTGTTAGAGATTTCAACAAAGCTAAAAAGGGAATATTAGTATCTACTGATGCTGGAAAATTCGGGTTAGATATGGTGGGAGCGGACACCTTGGTTCATTATGGGTATGTCCATAATCCGGGTACGATGATCCAACGAGAGGATAGATTATGGCGTATGGGGCAAGAAAAAACAGTTAACGTACTCTTGCCATATTTAATTGGTACAATAGATGAAGGAATACAAAAAGTATATAACGCTAGGTTGGCGGAATCCTCTAATTTTATGGAAGGCTCAGAACAGATGCAGGAAGTTAAATTATCTATTACAGATTATGTGAAGTTAGTAGATGGGGAGTATCATGAGTAATTCGATTGAGTTCAAGGGACCTTATAAGTGTTTGTCTAATTCGTATCTATCTCCTATTATAGTAGAAGGTATATCTTATCCCTCAGTAGAACATGCCTTTCGAGCGGCGAAAATCTCTGACCGATTTTTAAAACTACAGATTTCTAAAACGTCGAGGTTATCCGATGTGGAAAAGTTGCTCCAAGATGCCTGGATCCGCCCCAATTGGGATGATGTAAAGTATGCTACACTACATCAATTAGTAAAATTAAAGTTTGAGTCTAATAACGAATTAGCTAAAATATTAATCGGGACAGGGACTAAACCATTGGGTGGTAGATCAGATCACACGAAGAGACAGTTTCGGGTGGGGCAGATACTAATGAAAGTTAGAAGTGAAATTGCCTAAACAAAAAAATCCAGAGGATTATACTAGTAAAGATTTATTGAAGTATTGGAATACTCAGTTTGCGTTGCATCAATCTAATCCGTATATCTCATTACGATGGGGGGGTTTAGATTTACAAGGCTTAAAAGTTTTATTAGATACTTACAATGTGTATGTTATTTTACTTGCGATAGAGATGGCGACTAGATCGGGGACTGTAATTTCTGAGTTTTGCTCCAATTTCGAGGATTACGATCCTAGTTCTGCCCACCCTAAGTTAGAATGGTTAGTAAAAGATAGGGGAAACAAGCGGCAAAAAAATCTTTGGTACGAATATGAAGAAGCTTCTACTAGGTGGTTTCCCTCAGCCTCTGATCGAAAGCGAATAACAGAAATAGAAGAAGAGTTAAAGGAGTGGGCTAAGTGAGTAATCTTTCTTACAGTTACGTAGAAAGCGGGATAGTTCTAAATATCTCATCTTATGCCGATTTGAAGAAGATTAACGTAACACCAAAACATTTTGCCGTGTTTGGGGAAGCGTTCCGATTTATTTTAGACGAATTAGATGATAGTCACCAAGTACCTTCACGTTCTGTTTTATTAGCTAAATATCCTGAGCTAGACCAAAGTGCTGCCGATGCTGCTGATGTAAGTTTCTTTTCAGGAGAACTAAAACATCAACTTATGTATAGAACTGCTGTACAATCTGCTACTGAGTGGGTTCCTAAAATTAAAGGGGATAATCCACAACAAGCGATAGAGCATTTAGTTCAAGAATTAGAGTCTGTTACTTCTACGGTTGATGATGACATAGAAGTGTATGATTCAGGCAGTATAGATAGGCTTTCAGAGTACTCTGAGAGGGTCGCACAGCGCAAGGACAGGTCTTTAGGTATGTTAGGTATACCAACGCCTTTCAAGACGCTAAATAGGCTCGGTGTGGGGTGGCTGCCGGGGGAGTTGTATTCACTCTTTGCCCGGCCTACGGTGGGTAAATCTTTTATATCTGTAAAAGTAGCTTCGGTGGCTATGAAGCAAGGCTATAAAACATTACTTATATCTACAGAAATGCCTGTGAAGGCGATGTCTATGAGAATGGATGCTTTCTTGGGGAAATTACTGGGGTATGAGTTTTCTTTAACTAAACTTCGTAGAGGTGAGGAAGGTATAGATACAGCTAAATATGAAGAGTTTCTCACATCCATGGATTCCCGAAATATTTTATTCCCCCACCATTTAGGGTTTGACGCACTGAACATATCTACTATTAGGAATTTGGTGAGAAAATATTCCCCAGATTTGGTAGTTGTTGATGGTGTGTATTTACTTAGTGACGATTCCACTAGGGCTAAGTGGGAGCAGAATGATAACCTATTTAAGGGTTTGAAAAATATAGCAATGGCGCATGAGATTCCTGTGTTTTGTACCACTCAAGCAGGTAGAGAAGCGGTGGATTTATTTAAACCGCCCAAGTTGAATCAAGTGGCTAATGGGGATGCTTTAGTTAGGGCTAGTGACATAGCTTTTGCGATGAGTAAAGTTGAAGATGAGGATAACCAAAGATATTTGTACTATATGAAGCAACGAGATGATGTAGAAATAAAAGACAAAAGTGTGCTACACTGGGATGTAGATATTGGAGATGTTAAAGAGTTAATGCAGGAAGATATACAACACGATGCAAAATTCTAGAATAAAAATATATAGCGATGGTTCTTGTAGAACCAATCCCGGTGGTGTAGGTGGATGGGGCGTTGTACTAACGGATGACGACCAACACATTGTTTCTACTATGTCAGGTGGGGAACCTAACACCACTAACAGTCGAATGGAATTAATGGGGGTTATCAAAGGACTAGAAGTGGTACACTTATATGATTTATCGGATAGTGTTACCATCTATTCGGACAGTGAGTATGTAATAGATAATTGCACTAAGTTTACTAACTACCCAGTTGATGAGGCAGATTTGTGGGAGAAGTATTTTTCCCTGAATGATGTATTGGAGGATATCAGTCATGTGTGGATTCCAGGTCATACAGGACACCCCTTACAAGAGATTGCAGACACTTTAGCTACAAATGCGTCTGGAGATTTAAAGGCATGGTTGGAAAAGAGAAATTGGAACAGGAAGCGGAAGTTCAGCTTTACCCGTGGGAAGACATCCTCAACGGAGCAGGATTCTCGACCGAAACTACGGGAAATTCGGAGCGACTAGCTCAAAGGGTTTTCCTCTGTCCGTTCCATGATGATAAATTACCTTCCTTATCTATCAACCTAGATAGTGGACAGTGGATTTGTTATGCTAATTGTGGCGCAGGGTATTTAGATTCTTTTATAACAAGATATACAGGATGGTCACGGTTACAAACGGATGTATTTATTAGAAGATTTTCCGAAAACGTGGAGTTCAAACTTCAAGATACATGGCATGTTTTTGAAGAAGACGACACCCCGTTGGAAGAAGTAAGCATAGAATATGAGAAAGGAGAAGTGCCTAACTGGATTTTCGATAGGGAATTCACAGCGAAAACTCTGATTGAGGCTGAGGCCGGTACAAATGGTCGTGGAGGATTAGTTCTTCCCATCAGAGATAATAGAGGCGTTATAGTAGGTAGTGTAACCCGACAACCATCGGGGTATATTCCTAAATATTTATACAGTTTTGGCTTGAAAAAGAGCAAAATCGTTTATGGGCTGTATAATATAAATGAGTCTAGCTTTGTTTGTCTAACTGAAGGCATACTTGACACATTATGGCTTAAACAACATAACTTCGAATCAATAGCAATACTTGGGGCTTCAATGTCTAAAAAACAGGAGTCCCTCATCAATACACTCCATACCTCTGAACTAGTCCTATGTTTGGACAATGATGAGACAGGAATAGCCGCTTCACAGCGGATTGCGTCTAAATTATCGAAGCATAGGTTAGTCAGTTTTGCTAGACTCCCTGATGGCTATAAAGACATTCAGGAAATAAGGGATGTAAACCTTTTGCATTCCATAATAGCTAACCGAACCGATTTAGGTTTGGAAGGGAGTTTGAAATGGTAAGTGGTGGAATTGCTGGCATTAGTCAGCGAGCCGACAAGGAAGAACAGGAACGATCCTCTCGAAGAGGTCCGGGTTCTGAACTTTGGCTGTACGATGGTGATATTGCTACAGTATCTATAGTTCCGTCAGGTGACCCCGAAGATTATAGGATTCAAGACTTTTCAACTTATCGTGCCACAGGTATGGGTCGTAACGGCGCATATACCTACGACGCTATGGCTGAAGGTCAATCCGAAGAGGGTCAATACAAAGCTGCTGAAGTAGATTCTGGAACACAACTCAGAACTAAATTTGGTGTGTGGTTGTACGTGGAAAACGTTATGAGAAACCCCGCTAACTCTAAAACTTTGGACAAGAACTTCGGTGACGATAATGTGGCTTCTTGGGAGAAAGTTCAGAGTCCTAGCGGAAAGGCGTTCCTGAAACAGTCCGCAGACAATTTCCAAATGTGGTCACAAGGTTTTGGGCGTAGTAAGTATCTATGGAATCAAATTGTGGATATTTACGATGAAGACGGGGCTTTGAATAAGCATAAGGTTAGGATTCGTCGAACAGGGAGTGGAAGAGATGACACTTCGTACTCCATAAAAACTGTTACCGATGAAGCCAGTGTCCCGTCTGAGGCAGGGGGGCAATCCGCCGATTCCCTGATTCGACCTGTAGATTTCTTTTTGCAGAAGGAGCGGGCTATTGCATCAGCCATAGAAAAGCGAAATGCAGAGTCTCAGACAACTTCTCTAAATGGAACGTCTTCTAATACGGCATCTTGGGATGTGGATAGTTCGTCGGAAGTTCCGTCGTTCGACACGCCCTCTGCGAATATCGACGAAGAGTCTTTATTCTAGGGAAGGAGAGACAAGTATGAGTATACTTGGGTTTGTAAAGGGGTTGTTTACTGGATCTAGGGCGATAGCTACCGAGCCGGATTTAGTGAAGCCTAATCGGACACTTCCTAGTGATCGTGTAGCTCATCAGTTACATAGACCAACTATGTCCGCTCCGACTACTAAAGGTAGTCGTAAACCCCGAAAACGTAACGCTAAAGGTCAATTTATGTCCGAGGCGTAAGAGGAAGGGGGGCATAACCTGCCCCCCTATCCCCTAGAATTGAGAATTTTTTGATAAAGTACGGAACAGATACATTATTTACTAATGAATCAAAAATCATCACTCCTGATGATTTTAAGGATGCCCTACGGAAATTAAATGAGTCGGACACTCTCTTTTTAGATATTGAGAGTAATGGGTTTGAATTTAATAAAAATGAAATATGTGGAATAGGATTAGCTACCCCTAAGAGCGTGGTCATGTATTTTCCGTTCCGTCATTCTGACCACCCCGAAGTTTATGGCAACCTTTCAGAGGACCAAATGTTTGAGGTGTTGAGAACTATAGAGCATACTAAAACATTAGTTGGATACAATCTAAAGTTTGATTTGAAGTTTTTAGAGTACGAATGCGGATTGACCAACATAGGGGATAATTTTACTTGGTTGAACACTCAGGATAAAACTCTTATCGACGTTTTAGTTATGACACGATTGACTGAGAAAGCCAAGCACGAAAGATTAGATTTAACTCATACCATTGTTCGTGAATTTGGAGAGGAAGCTTCTCAATATGACGTTAAGTGTAAAGAGCTCCTGAGAAAAAATAAGTGGAATAAAGATTTCTCCTTAGCTCCTATAAGTTTATTAGGTCCTTATTGCTGTAATGATGTATTTTGGACTAGAGAATTATATTTTTCTAGGAAACAGGCTATCGAAGAAACCAACCAAGTTAAAATTTGGCAACAAAGTATTGCCCTAACATCCGTCCTATATGATATGGAGTACAGGGGCGTTAAGATTGATAAGAACTACGCTTTAGATGGCGCAAAAAGGGTTGGTGCTAGGCAAGAGGCTGTTCTGAACAGAATCTATGCCATAGCGAACCAAGAATTCAATGTCGCTTCTAACCAACAGCTAGGTAAAGTGTTTGAATCTTTGGGCATTAAGTCTCCTGATGTAACAGAAAAGGGGAATCCCTCTTGGGGTGAAAAATCCCTAGTCAAAATTAACCATGAGTTAGCAGGACGAGTAAGAGAGTATAGAACATTAGGTAAAATGTTGAGTACTTATATCGAACCGCTTTCTCAAACGAATGTGCTTCATTGCACCTACTGTAATTGGGGGACGGTAACGGGTAGGTTATCATCTAGAAATCCTAATCTACAAAATATTCCTAGAGGGATAATTAATACTGTGGAACAAATCCTCAATGAAGAGGAAATGAAGGCACTACAGGGGCGATTAGAGGCTATAGTAAAAGCAAACAAGGGAAGGATATCCCTTGACGATCAAGATATCTCTGCATGGGCGTTCGTTGGGGAAGAAACTTTTGTAGATGGCGACCCCACTAAATTTGCGACTAGGAAAGCCTTTGTTCCTAGAGATGGATATACCTTATATGGGTTTGATTATAAGCAAATGGAAGTATGGGTATTCTTATCATACTTTATGAATGAAAAAGAATTAGAAGAGTTGAAGGATCAAGGAGTTGACCTGCACGATAATTCGGCTAAGGCTGCTTTTAAGGTGGATGAAACTCATGCAGAGTGGAAGTTTTATCGTCAGGCGGCAAAGAACTTATCGTTTGGTATTTTATATGGATTAGGGTTAGAAAACCTAGCCAATTCTCTAGATTGTACTATTAAGGAGGCTAGAAAATATAAAGCGAATTTCTTAGATGGATTGCCGGGATCCAAAAAGTTTATTAAGAGCGTGATGTCTAAAATTGTCAAGACTGGCACGGTTCAGAATAGGTATGGACGAAAATACTGGATTCCTGAAGACTTCGCATATGCGGGCATTAACTATCTAGTGCAGGGTACATCTGCTGATATAATGTCTGAGCGAATGATCGCTGTCCATGATTACCTGAAAGATAAAAAGTCTGCTTTAATAATGCAAGTGCATGACGAATTATTAGTAGAGGTTGCTAAAGGGGAAGAAGAAGTCGTAGAGAGGGTTCGCACCTTGATGGAAGAAAATTCTATAGGCATTCCGTTGCTAGTGGATGTTGAAATTCATGACCCTTCATGGGCGCATGTAGTAGACGCTGATAAAGCAATTCAGGAAGCGCAATATCCGGCTGACGGGGAGAAGGAGCAATTAGAAGGTCATTATTGTATATGGAGACAAAAGTACGAAGATTTAGATAAGACTGAAGAAGTAGAGGTATTAGTATTATGAAGATAGATCAATCATTAGGATTCACAGTAAATTTAGGTGACTACAACAACGCCAAAATTGAAGTGACTATCAGAGATATAGATACAGACGAAGATTTAGACGAACAAATGGCAAAAGCTAAAACTGCGATCAATAAGGCATGGCCTTTGGTTCTGTCTGCGGCTGATGCCGAAGTATCAAAAATAAGGAGTCTCGCTGATGGCTAAAACAGACACCCCTCTTATGGATCAACTCTTGAAGGGCGTTGATGGACTTACGCTAGCATCTGATGACGATTTTAAATTTGATCGTATTCCTTTTGGAATACCTCAGCTAGATAAATTAACAGGTGGGGGTATTCCCAAAAAGAGATTTACTCTATTGACCGGACAGCCTAGTGGAGGTAAGTCTTACCTAGCTATGAAGGCTGTAGAGTCGGTGCAGAAGTCAGGGGGTACTGCGGTATGGATTGATACCGAGATGTCTCTAGATGAGGCGTGGTTCCGTAAATGCGGCGTTGACCCCGATCTGCTGCTAGCGTCCCAACCTGCAAGTGGTGAAGCAGCTATAGAAGTTGTTAGATCAGTAATGGAGGCAGGGGTAGACTTAGTAGTTATAGACAGTATAGCCGGAATGATTCCTTCTGCTGAATTATCCGACTTTGATAAACATCCTATGGGGTGGTTAGCTAGATTTGTGAACGACTCGCTTAGTAGGCTAATGAGCAGACTTAAAAACGGTTCTGCGTTGGTTTGTATTAACCAACAGCGTTCTTCTATTGGTCCTGTGGCTATCAAAGAGATGCCGGGTGGTAAAGGTCAAGTTTACTGGAACCACATGATGCTAGAGGTTCGACGGTCGGGTTGGATTGAAGACAAGAAAACCAAAACCAAAGAAGGTTTTGATATGGAAGTCACCTTGAAGAAGAATAAAACCGCTGCCGACCATTGGCAGAAAGTGGTAGTTCCCTTCCGTGTAGATGGGGGAATAGACATTATGGAAAGTTACATGCGGGAAGGCTTGGCATACGGGCTTATAAAACAAGCTGGTGCTTGGTATGATTACTCTGGAAATAAAGTTATGGGACTTAATGGTTTGAAAACTTTATTGGTAACAGAACAACCTGAATTAGGGGAACAATTGAAGGAACAGGTAGATGCCACTCAACATCCAACAAGCACCGCAGGAGATGACTCCACAGGAAACAAAAATAGCCGACTACTTAAGTGAGTTGGGGTTGAGGTGGGAGTCTCAAAGACAAATAGGTAAATATTTCGTAGATTTTTGGATAGCTGAAATAGGAACTGTTATTGAAGCTGATGGAGTATATGGACATTTTACTAAAAAAGATAAAGAACGTAATGAATTTCTACTAGATAGTGGGGTGGATTACGTGCTTCACATAACTACCGAAAACGCTAAAGAAATTCATTATGATATTGACATGTTTTTAATAGGTCTTGCATCTGAAAGGAAATAAATGGGCGTAAAAGAGATAACCGAAAACGTTACTAAATCTTGGGATACTAAAGATTTAGGTCAATTGTTAGTAAAGCAATTGGATAAGCAGTTGGCGCACCCCCAAAAAAGTACTAGTAGGGGTAAATTTTTTGTGTCGGCTGTAGGAAATCCTTGTGACCGATATTTGTGGCTTCATTACAATGGCCTACTTCCCAAAAAACCGATTTCTGCAACTCTTCAACGTATATTTGGGGTGGGCAATTCTGCGGAAGATCGGTACGCCAAATATTTTGGAGATTTAATGTTATACAGGGAGCAATCCTGTAAAATAGAGAGTCCTGTTCCACTATCGGGTCGTGCCGACTTTATCCTTCACCATGATGGTAAGTTATTTGTGTTAGAACTCAAAACTATCAATCAGCGTGGTTGGGACGATGACATAGCGAATGGACCTAAAATGGAGCATTCTACCCAATTACAATGTTATTTACACATGTTGGGGCATTCTGAGGGTGTCATTTTATATGAGAATAAAAATACCCAACAAATTAAGACATTTGTGGTCAAACGGAATGATGACTTATGGGATGGTATTCTATCTAGGGCGCAAAAGATAGCGAATATGGCATCTCCTCCTAAATTAGCAGAAGTAGAGGCAATTCATTATCATTATTGTGATTGCAAATTAGTAAAAGATGAGGAGTTAGGTCTTGGCTAAAATCATTGGACTCCACGGTAAAATGCACACAGGAAAATCTGCGATAGCTAAAATACTCAAGCAGAAAGACCCTAACAGGATTGTCGTAAGGTCTTTTGCCGGTAAACTTAGAGAAGTTTTGGGCATTTTGAATATTCCAGAACATAGAGATAGTATGCAAAAATTAGGGCAGGGGTTGAGGGATGTGTATCCCGAAGTTTGGGTAAATGCAGTACGGAGGGATGTCGAAAAAGACCTACATTCTGGGTACACTGTTATATTTGATGATGTACGATACCCTAATGAGTTCGACTACATAAGGGGTGAGAAGGGCTTACTGATAAAGTTATACGCAGAGGATGATGTAAGGTGGGAGAGGTATAAGACCTCACCTAAATTTGACCCCAGTATTCCGTCGTCAGTTGCTAGGCAAATGTGGGAGGAAAAGCAGCGGCATGTATCAGAGTTGATGTTAGATGATTTAGATTTAAGGTGGAATTTAGAAGTAAATACCAATAATTTATCTAGACGAGATATGAACGGTGTAGCAGAGGCACTCGCAATCAGTATTCAAGCTATGAGGAATGTAAATGGTAGAAGAAACTTGGACTGTTGAAAAGGGATATAATAAGGCTAATCAATATGTAGAGGACATGGAAATTCCCTTTCTGAGAATAGAAGATAATTCCCGTGAAGATATCACATTTGGTAACCTGTCGGAAGCTACTAATGTGCAACTCCAAGAATACCTATCGGTGTCTGGGGCTTGGTTAGCTTTCGTAGAATTAAACTTAGCCGCCCTAGGCGCAAAAAAGGGTGCGTATGAGACAGCGTTTGAAACTGGGATGAAGGTGGAAAAGGCAAAATTGGCGGAGGAGTATTTATCTAAAGGTACTCGAAAACCGACTATTGACGAAATGGAAGGTATAATACTAAGAGATAATAAACGACTGAATAGCAGTATGAAAACTCTTATCGAGATTAGAGCTGCCTACGATAAATTGTTAGGTCGCAAAGAAGCCTTTAGAGGATTGTTTAATACATCTAGTAGAGTATTATCAGCCCGGAGCCTAGAGGCGGGGAAAGGATAATGGATATTCTAGAGAAAGATAGATTTATGGAAATAATGACAATCATAGCTGAGGCGGTTTGTGATTTTCATGATAGGTGGGGGTTCACCCATGAAGGTTCGTATCAAGGCCAATCCGATCAAGCTTTAGCCAAAGAACGAATTCCTATTATCGAGGAAGAAGTCAAGGAATGGCGGGCTTCCATTAAAAATTTTCGTAAAGACCCCGCTAATTTTGACGAGGAAACCGGAGATTTGTTATGGGTAGCTATGGGCAATCTAATGGCTATTGCTACTTCGGACGCTAGAGATAGAATTGTTAAATTAGTAGTTGATAAAAATGAATCGAAGCATATAGAAAATTATGCCATACGAAAAGATATTGGGAAACTTATTTCTATCCATAAACCTGAGAAGTGGGAAGGAGCAGAGGATCAATTGAAGGAAGAATGGCAGCTTAGAGGCTTTATTCTGGAGGAAGGGTCATCCACACAGGAATAGATTGTAGTTCGAGGGCTGTCCACGCTACAATAGTAGACGATGGGGGCAATATCTTACAATGTATAAAATTTGATGCTAAAGGTAAAAAAGCTTTAGACAGATTTCCCGATATAGCTAAAGGATTAGGTGTTTTACCTAGTTTGGTAGATGGCGGAACCGTGGCTATAGAAAAACCCCTTTATTTTAAAAATCCCCACTCTACTATTTCTATATCCGAGGTAGTGGGCGCAGTAAAAGAAGTTTTAGAATTAGCTAACATACCTTATAAAACCGTAGATAACAGAGTATGGAAAAAAGAAATTATTGGTATGGGTAATGCCTCTAAAGAGGATATAATTAAGTATGCGACTAAATACTTTGATGAAGAGTTTGAAGAACAAGATTGGGCTGACGCAGCCTGTATAGCAGAATGGAGCAGAAAAAATGCCTAAAAACCCAGGGTCACTACGGAAAAAGCCTAAAAAACCTACTTTTGTAGTAACCAAAAAAGGTGACCCTAAGCATAATGATGCTTTTGTACCCCCTATTGAAAATGTCCCAAATTCTGTTGAAGAGTATACGAAAGTTGTTTACTGCAACGCCTTAGACTGTGTATTTAATCAGTCTGTAGATGAACTCGTACATACTGAATCAGAAGTAAAGCGGGGAAATCACAAGCATTCTAGTTGGAAACCCCTCTCTCCACAGATGGAAAAAGTCTGGAAGTCTGTATGTACCCGAAATGAAGTTGTAATTGATATTAAGACTCAGGTAGGTCCAAGTGGTAGTAAAACTAGAGTACCGGGATGTCATACACCATGGGAACTTGGTAGATCAGGGCATGTAGATTTTAGTAAGCGAATGGGAGAATCTTTTAGTATTGACGATAGCCAAGATCCAACGGCTAGAGATGAAGGTTGGGTAATGGACAATTCGCCCTTCCAAAATTAAGGAATTTTAATGAACCGAAAATACTCTCAAGAAGTCAAAGACTTCGCTGCTAAAACCTATATCCATGACGATGTAATAATTCCTAAAATTAAAGAAAATATTTTAGCCAAGTATGAGGTAGATATCCCGGTGGATACTCTATATCAATGGTCTAAAGAACAGGGTTGGAAAGAACTACGCACGAATGCAATCGCTAGGGCGAGAGATAAAATGGTAGAAATAGAAGCCGACCACAGGCGACTTGATTCAGAGGTTCATTTAGACCAATATAAGAAAATAACCGATAAAGCGGCAGGGGCTTTAGACGTTCTTCAATTTGATAGAGCCTCTGATGCTGCTAAAGCTGTAGATATGGCCATAAAAGGTGAACGAACTATTTTAGAGGGGCTTATTTCCCGAAAATTTATTCAGGGAATCGTAACTATCATCATGGAAGAGGTAAATGATAGGGAATTACGTCAAAGGCTGGGAACTAGGTTGCAAGACTTCTTACTAGAATTTGAGGATAGTAATGGCTAACATTGCTTCTAAAAACGAAAATGCTAAATTATCGTGGTCTGATGCCGTTAATGAGTTGGTTTCCGACTTAAAGAATGACACGACTATTGACGTTCCCCCCTCTTTTAAAGATTTTATACAAGATATTTGGAAATTAAGTTTCCCTCACCCTGAGTTATTCGATATTTGGCATGTGGGCTTTATTTGCGACGAATTGGATAGAGCTTTAGATGAGGGGCAGAACTTTGTTTGTGTTTTACCCCGTGGTCATTGGAAAAGCACCCTTTTAGGTCATGGATATACTATTTGGCAACTCATGAGAACTAAGGCAAATAGTAAAAGTTTGTTGTATGCCTCATATAACCACGATATGGTGAGATATCATGTAAGAACTATGAAAGATGAAATTCGGGCAAACCCCATTTTATCTAATGAGTGGTTTACGAGAGATTTGGCTAGGGGCGCAGATAACTCCATACGATATCAGACCGCAGATGGGGGGATTGTCCGGGTAGAAATGGCAGGAGTAACTCAATTCAAACGGGGGTTACATACTAATGCGGGAATGGTAGTTGACGATATTTTGAAGGACGCTAATTCTCCTATAGACCCCGGTGAACTCCCCAAAATTAAAGATTTGTTCTTCAGGGCGTTGATGCCTATTCCGAATCCCGGAACTCCGACTGTTGTGGTGGGAACCCCAATGGCTCCAGGTGACCTGTTAGCGACTTTAATAGGCGACGATAAATTTAATAGTGTAGTGCTTCCAGCTTTTGATCCTGTTCCAGGAAGGCATGTCCTAGCCCCCGAAATTAGGGATAAAGAATGGCTAGAGGCGTATAAGAAAAGTAATCGTAGTTCATTTGCTTCAGAATACATGTTACAACCCCATTTCGGAACCGACGGGTATTTTACGGAAGAGGAAATTCAAAAATGTGAGGATGAGTCCTTAAAAGTATATAGAAGGACGTTGGACCACGTTGAAGATTTGACGGAGGATTATGAATGGGTTGTAGCCGGATATGACGTAGGTAAACGTCGCCACCCCGCCCATTTAGCTATATTTGGTAAACGTAAAACTGACGGGCATATTGTCCAGCTTTATCATGAATTTATTAGAGGAATGTCCTATCAGGCTCAAGTCGATATTTTGAACCAAGTAGCGACTAATTTCCAAATAGATAAAGGTTTTATAGATAACACCGATAGGGCGTTGGAAGAAAGAGGCTTGCAAACCGACAATGAGCAAGGATTAAGTGATAAAGAGAACACTGAACGAATACGACATTTAAGGGGATTGAATAGAAAGTGGGATTTGATGCACTTTACCCGTAGAGCCAAAAATAATATGGCTACAAAATTTGAACATTACGTTGTTAGCGAAAAACTCCACTTAATACCCGACGCTGTGCAGAAAGAGCAAATTTTGGTGGTAAACAGGGACTTATACGCAGCAGAGACTCCGAATGGTCACGGGGACTCTTTTTGGAGTATAGGATTGGCTTGTTTAGCAGCGGATAAACTAGAAGGTCCGTCGTCTTATACAGGAGTTGGGGATGCTCAAGTTTTCAGTGGAACATTCGCTGAAAAACAAGACCCAATATCCGAACATTCAGCGTATAATGAAGACATGCCACAAGACGAAGAGCTGACCGCTGCGCTGGGCAATATTTACGCTAAATCCGTTGAAATGTACGGCGAAGAATCTGTATAGGAGTTATCTGTGACGACATCTATTGCCCAATCTACCCAAACCGAAGACCTCCCCCACTACCACGATCATGACGCACATACCCCCATTAAGCTTTCCCCCGATTTTATAGATAAATACGAACAAAAAGAGTCTCCTTTAAGTCCTATGGGAACTTTTGTATTTTATAGAACATATTCGCGATTTTCTAATCAATTGGGTAGGCGGGAAACCTGGCTAGAAGCCTGTAAAAGGGCTGTGGAGTATAATGTGGGTCTAGCGTACAGCCACATGGTTAAAATAGGCTATATACCCGACTTAGCTGCTTTGAATAAAGAGGCTGAATACCTTTTTGATTCTATGTACAATACCAAGCAATTTGTTAGTGGTAGAACTCTGTGGATTGGTGGTGGAGAAAACCATGTTGCGGATAAGTACCCACTAGCCAATTATAATTGCTCCTTTACGGCTATAGAAAAATGGAGCGACTTGGCAGACTTATTTTATCTACTATTAGTGGGTACAGGGGTAGGGTTTAAATGTACCCCTGAAATGGCAGAACAACTCCCCCCCATTAGAGCTAATATAGAAGTATTACATGATGACTATATTCCCGCTCCCCCTGAAAAACGATTAGAGCATACTAAATGGATAGATTTAGAACAAGGGTATGCTAAGATTTATATTGGAGATTCTAAAGAAGGTTGGGTTGAGGCTTTACGACTATTTTTGGAAATTTTAACTACCCATGAATATGAGCATATCAAAACAGTTAAATTCGATTATAATTCAGTTCGTCCCAGAGGGGAAAAGTTAAAGACGTTTGGTGGAACTGCCTCAGGACCTGAACCGCTTAGAGAAATGTTCGAGGGTTTTCACCAAGTTCTGACTAACCAAATTGACCCCTCCCTTGCTCCCTTACAAAGAGCCTATCAAGGGTACTACAAGGTGCGCCCTATTCATATACTAGATATTGGGAATTTAATTGGAAATAACGTGGTAGTTGGAGGGGTAAGGCGTACCGCAGAGATATTTTTGATGGGGGATAATGATTATGAGGCGTTATTGGCTAAATATGCTATAAATGGTCTTTGGACTGATGAGCAGTTCAAGGCACATCGTAGATTGGGTAATCGCCTAGAAGAGATAGGTGAAAAACCTGAGTGGTGGGATTCCATAAAATTAGAAAAGGGTCAAAATTCTAGAGAGGGGTTAGATCATCGTAGGATGTCTAATAATTCTATAGTCTTCTCGACTCAACCAGATAAAAAATATTTAGATATGGTTTTTGATATGATGAGGTACGAAGGGGAGCCTGGATTCTTTAATGAGGAGGAGGCATCTAGAAGGCGACCGAATGCTGTGGGAACCAACCCGTGTGGGGAGATTTTGTTGGATACCCACGGGGTTTGTAATTTAACCACGGTAAATATGTCTGCTTTCGTACAAGATGGAGATTTGGACGTTGAGGGGTTGTTAGAAGCGCAAAAAATGTCCGCTAGGGCGGGGTTACGAATGACGTTGGTAGATTTAGAGTTGCCTTCGTGGAATGATGTCCAACAACGAGATAGATTGCTAGGAACATCCCTAACTGGTGTCAAAGATGCGTTTTCTGCTGTATCATATAATAAGAGGAAACAAAATTCTATTTTGCAACTCTTAAGGGAAACAGCTAATAAAGAAGCTGTAAGGTATGCCGCTGAATTACGGGTCAACTCACCCTTACTGGTAACAACTGTGAAACCAGAGGGAACTCTTAGTTTAGTAGCGGGAGGAGTATCGGCAGGAATTCATATGTCGCACAGCCCGTACTATATACGGCGTATGCGTATTAGTTCGATAGACCCTCTGGTGCAAGTCATTCAAGATCTGGACTGGCCCATTTCTCCAGAAGTGGGGACACCCGGCGACAATTTCGAAGAACAAATGAATAATGCTAGGACGTTGGTTATTGACTTCCCCGTTAAATCTAGTAGTACAGATACTAAAAATGATGTATCACTAGCAGATCAAATGGATACGTATTTTCAATTTCAAGACAATTATACCGACCACAATACTTCGATAACGATGACTGTTAAAGAGAATGAGTGGGATTTGGCTAAAGAATTAGCTTGGGAAAATTGGGATAAGTGGATGGGAGCTTCTTTTTTATCCCACGATGGAGGCACTTACGAGTTGGCTCCCTATGAAGAAATTACCGAAGAGGAGTATAATAATATTAGTGCCGGATTTAAAGAGTTTGATCCGTCCCTGTTATCCAAATACGAAAAAGTTGAAATAGAAACTGAACTTATGGACGAAGCGTGTGAATCGGGAGCATGTCCGATTAGATAAGGAGGCTATTATGCCAGCAGGAGAGCAATTGAGACAACGAGTTTCTCAGTTCGCAGTAAAGTATGATGAAGGTAGTCATGTTTGGAGAATTTTAGATACCTGGGATAAGTCCCTTGAAAATCTCCAAGCTGAGGACGAGATACCGGACGAACATAAGGCTATGACCATACTGCCTATGGCGGGTATGATTGAAGTCGTAAGAGCAGCCGAAGAATTAAATTTGCTTGAACATATGTTTGGGGGAGTTCCCGAAGAGGCACTAACGGAAGTTCAGGAACAATTATCGGTTTCTGAAGCTACTGTACGAACTCTTAAGGAACAACTAGAATTAGCTAGAACAAAAAATCCTGAATCTAGCGAACCTTTAATCGTGAAGGAACAATTATCAGATCAATCGCAAGTGACGCTAGCAGCTATAAATGCCCTCACACAAATAACAGGTCAAAGTCAGATCGACAAGGTGGTAAATGGCAGGACGACTAACGCTTAATGATTTTGCTCCCGAAGCGGGATCATTAGCCCAAAAGGAATATGAGCTTAGTAACCTCCTCAATACGATGGGGCAACAATCTCTACTAAACAAAAGCGGAGAAACTTACAGAAACCCAACTTTTGGGGTAGACCAAGTAGTAAACGTTTGGGTTCAACAGCAAGCTGCCTTTAGGCAGCATATGATTCAGGATATTCAGCAGATTTCCCAATCTGTTGAAGAAGTTAGATCTCCTGTTAACCATATTATTTCAGAAATTTTCCGCCGAGGCGTAACTTGGCGACCTGCTTTTGCTGTTAAGTGTACTAGTTGTTCTGTAGAGTATAAAAATAAGCCAGAAGCTTGTACCACAGACGGTTGTGCGTACAAAGATAGTCCAGAAGCTTTAGTAGAGCCTGATACCGACCAGTACAAGCAACTCCAAGCTTTCACTAAAGACTGTAACGTCTTCGATCAAAGTTTAGAAGATGTTCTACGAGAATTTTGGTGGGATGTCAACACAATTGACGACGGGTTTATTTATTTTGCCAAAGAATATAAAGACTATGGCGATAAAATCCGGTCTAAGGTTATTTCCGTAGAAAGGCTGAATCCCGCTCTTATAGAATATGACTTAGATAAGTCCACAGGTGTCCCTAAGGCACTACATTACGTTTGCTATATCCATCGGGAAAGTACTGCTTCAGAAGTACCTCAGGGCTGTGATTCATGCGGCAAAGCATTGGTTCCCGCCATGTTTACGTACCGATATCGGGGTAAAGAAGTTTACCTTCTAGATTCTGAAGTTCTTCACGTATCAAAGTTCATGCCTACCCGAACTTATGGGTGGTCACCAGTTCTGACGTTATTTGATAAAGTTCTTACCATCATAGGTATGGATAAAACTCTATATCGTTACTTCTTCGAGCGTAAGATGCCAGCGTCTATGATTTTGATATCTACGGACGATCCCGATAGCTTACGAGCAGAGCGGGAGCGGGTAGAACAGGAAATACGTCAGAATCCAGAATATATACCAATGATTGCAGTTAGCAACGAATCTCAACGTGGAAAGGTTGATATGATTCGTTTGTTCCATAATTTGCAAGAAATGGATTATCTGCCAGTCAGACAGGAGATTAGAGAGCGTATATCTGCTATGTGGGGCGTAACTCCGGCATGGCAGGGCGCACCTGAAGGCTTTGGGGGGCTTTCTACTCAGACCCAACAACTTGTGGTTATGAGTCGAGTTGTTGAGGGTGACCAACGGATTTTCCATGAGAAGGTATTCCCAATTATCTTGGATATGTTCGGAATTACTGATTGGAAGTTAGAGTTACTGACTCCAGAAGAGAAGGCGGAAGCCACTCAATTGCAATTTGTACAGCAGAAGGTTATGGTTGCAAGTCAACTTCTACAGGACGGATATGACGTAAAATTGAAGTCCATGGATTCTGGAATCATGAACTTAGACTTCGAAATATCTGGAAAGGGTCTAGGACCTAAAGAACAGATGGAAATGCAGCAGGACCAGCAGCAACAGATGATGGGCGGCGGCATGGAAGGAATGGACATGGGTATGGAAGGTATGGCTGATGGAATGGGAGAAGCTCAACAAGGTATGGAAGAAGTTCCCGTTGCTCAAGGTCAACCTGGTATAGGCGGGGCAGCTAGGGATCAAACAGGTCAAAGGGATGCGGGTGTTCCCGAAATGCAAGCCAATATTCAAAATGCCTTTAACAGTAACTATGGCGGGGCTAAAACTATGCTAAAGCAGATTATAGATAAAGGGCATATTCCAGAAATCCAAGACGTAACTACCGATATGGGGAAAATGTGGTTCAAGTCTAGTGGAGATGATTATGTCGCCTCATTCAATAAAACTGGCGATTTGATGGATATAGAAACTGCACATTTCCCGAAGCCGCCGGAAGATAGGGCAACAAATAAGCATATGAATGCTATATACCAACCAGACAAACTAGATTTGCCGGATGAATTAGATGATCTCTAAAAAATTAGAGCAGCTAAAAACTTTCCTACAAAAAGAAGGCGGCGGTGGCGGCGGAGGCGGCAACGGCGGTGGTGGAAATGGTGGCGATGGCGGCGGCACAGTTTTTACCGTAGAATCCTCAGGATTCGTTCCTACTTATGGCGGTGGAAAGGGTAAAAAACCAAAAAAGAAAAATATTAAGAAAAAGTCTCCCGTTGAAAATTTTGCTGAAGAGTTGATGAAATTCGCCCTTGATAAATCAATAGAATTGAAGAAAAACATGGCTTTAGGCATCGGGCATAAAGACATGAGAAATACCGATTTAGGTCAGTCTTCTCGTAGTGGGGATAATCGAAAATATACTCGAACCGCACAAGTAGGTGGGAAGAATCAATACAAGGTTTTAAATCCGCCCGAAATACCCTTTGAGCATGACGCTATATTAAATTGGGAAGATATCTTTCAAAAGGCTGAAACTGACGATTTACAGATTACCGCAAAAGTAATTATCAGAGATGAGTCCGATAAAGTTTTAATATTAAAAGACCGATTTTCTGACTGGTGGGATTTACCGGGTGGGCATATCCATACCGATGAAACTCCTGAAGAGGGAGCTATCCGAGAGGTTGAAGAAGAAACTGGGTTAACGTTAAATCAGGTTGACTTGGTAATAGGACAGGAAGTAGACACAGATTTAGGGCATAGATTAGGGCTGTTTTTAGTTACCCATATTCCGCTAGATTCCCCGAAGCCTCTATTGAGTGAAGAACATACAGATTATGCTTGGATAGGTATGGAAGAAACATACTACTATAACTTAGGGGTATGGAGTCCTATCATTAGACAGATTTTGGGATTTATTCTCGAAGGGGCGCACGAAGAAGATAACCCTTACGTGGAAACTCAATCAGACGCATTGAATCGTTTAGATAAAGCTATGGTGATAAATACGGATGAATTGGGCGATAAAACTGCTGTAGCTTCGGATGGGGTGTACTTAGTCAAGTCTGACGGTAAGGTATTCAAACAAGAGCCTTGGCCAGCCTCAGAAGAAACTGGAGATTTGCTGAATATAGAGGAAGATGATTTCTTAGATCATAGTTGGGTTCTTGAGAAGTGGAAAGCGCAACCTATTCCTTTGCAGTTCTACCGATCCCCCACTAAAGAACACCAAGATATAATAGACCGCCCCCTTAAAATCTTACTAGGAACCCCTGATAAGTACGTCGTTGCCAAACCTCCTCCCCCTAATTCTAGTGAAGCTTTAGCTGAACTCGACCAAGTGGCGATGGGGTTCAAATATTTATCGGATAGGGGAAAAGATAGGTTAGAGGAAGTAGTAAATAAATCTGATACCACCTTACTTAAACTCTTTTTAGAGTATAGTAGAGATCACGGACTACGGGTAGATTTATTTGAATCTTTGTTAGAAGATATATTATCGGACGTAAATACTGTAGTTATGGCTAAAAAATATGATATCAATTATCCTAGACCATGGCAGTATGAAATGGAAGAGCCGTATTTCATAACTGAGGTTGTAAATGCTATAAAACCTAGTATAGATACCCCTTCATATCCTTCGGGGCATTCCACACAGGCTTTGGTGATTGCGGAAATATTGGGTAATATGTACCCCAACCATTTGGATAATTTCCGTGAAATAGCGGATACTATAGGGATTAATAGAGTAAAGGCGGGCTGGCATTTCCCCATGGATCATACGGCGGGAAAGAAGCTAGCGTTGGAAATTGTAGACAGCCTACCCGACTATATGGAGTTAGAGAAAGATAGGGTTTATCTGAAACCTGGACAAGAAACTCCTGAAGGGGTTAAAGTCGAAACGGGACCAGCGGGCGGTAAATATTATGATGCAGAAGTTGACTCTTCGTTGCAGGAACTAGAAGTTCCCGAATCAACCCGTGATCTTCCTGAAGGAAACGTTGAGCCAGTGGCGGGGAGAGAAACAGGTTCCACAGGTGGGTTCGCATGGGAACTTAAGCAAGATTGGGATGAAACAACCCAAAGAGTTAGGGAAGAAATAGGGATGTCTACAGAAGAGTGGGATAAAAAACAGATGGGGAGTGGCTATGACGACGACCCGGAAGCTGGCGATCCACACGCTGACTTTACTTCTGAAGACAATAAATTTCTGATGCCTTGGTTAGGTTCTTCTATAGCTGAAAATGCTATCAGTCTGCAATATGCTGCGACTTCCCTCTTTAACAGTTCTTTAGACAGAGTAGATAGGGTTAGTAAAGATTTCATTGTTCATGAACCTATGTATACGACGTTCAAGGACGGGTCTAAGGAATATAGGGGAACATCTGTTAGTAATAATGCAGAGGCTTTTAAATCTCCTGAGGCGGTTGCACAAGCTAAACAATATCTAGAAGATCTCTATGCTAATACCCAAAGAAGCTTTGAGGAGCGGGGTATTACCGAGTTAAAGTTATACAGGGGAATACAAACTAAAAGGCAAGTTCCTCTTAAAAAGGGTGAGAGGGTAGCAACAAAAGATTTGCCTCTAGCTTCGTGGACTGCTCACCCTAGGCAAGCTACTATGTATGGAGATGTTGTAGTTTCTAGAACTTTTGATATACAAGATGTGATAGCATCATGCGTAGAGAAATTACCCGTAGAGGAGATGGAATTTATTGTTCATACTCCAGATGTTGGAGTTGAGACTACCGTAGAACATTTAGGTATTATGTAAAGGTATGATATAATGAAAACTATTGATATAACTGAACTTGACCCTAGTAATCATAATTGGTTACGTGAATCGACAAAATCAAAGGAACAGCCTATACAAGAAGAAGTAGAAGCCGAAGAAGAGAACGCAAACACTAAGTAAGCGAGGTTACTGTGCTTATTATAGAACAAGAAAAGAAAGATTGGTTATTGGAGCAGTTTGGCTTTGGTGACCCTAATTGGACAGAAATAGCTAGACAGTATGAAGAAGTATTTGGGGAGAGGAGACACCGTTCTACTATAAGAAGGTGGGTTCTTTCGCTCCTCAGAGAAGAAAAAATATTTGAACTTCAGGGCGATGAGGGATTACTTCAAGACGAAGTAAATACCAAAAGAGCTAAATTAGAAAGTACACACTTCAAGAAGCGTGTCAGTGATTTAGTCAATAAACAAGTATCCCATGAAAACATTGTAGATGTCATCAAAGACTCTACCCAAGCGTTACCTCCTGTTGAGATACGCTCTTACTCTAATCCGAAATCTAGTTCGGAAAGCCCTATCGTAGCCGTAGCTCCACTAACAGACCTACACATCGGGGAGTTCATAGACTCCGATCAGATGGGGGGCATGAATGCTTACAACTTTGAAATCTTTACTAGGAGACTTAACGGTTGGACTAATCAAGTTTTGGATTTGGTTAGTCTTCGAAGGTCCTTCGCCCAGATTCCTACACTTAAAGTACCAATGCTTGGTGACATGGTTTCGGGAGAAATTCACGAAGAACTAGTACGAACTAATTTAGACAATGTTATTATGACCATGGCTCGTGGGGCGTATATTACTGCCCAATCCATGATGACCCTTGCGGAACATTTTGAAGAGGTTAGTATAGATGCGGTTGTGGGTAATCACCAACGACTAAGGAAAGAAATTTATTATAAAGATAAATACGTGGGTTGGGATTTCCTATTCTATCAGTGGGTAGCTGCATTCTGTAAGAATCAAAAGAATATTAAGTTCACTATTCCTAAGACCTTCTATCAGTTGATAGATGTAGCGGGATGGGACGTACTGATTCACCATGGGGACGCTATGCGTGGTTCGTCTATGCAACAGAAAGTGCATTCCCTCAGACAAGCTCTACAGCCGCAGGGTAAAGCGTTCCAATACATGTTTATGGGGCATTATCACCATATAGAAGAACATGACATAGGAACAGGTACAGCCCTCATGTGCGGGTGTTTGAAAGGTACGGATGAATACGCTTTCCTACAAGGATTAGCGTCTAGAGCCTCTCATGTTCTAACGTTCTTCCATCCTAAATATGGGCTGATAAGTAGGGATACTATTTATCTAGAGAAGTACGATGAAGAGAAACACGACTTCAATGATTACGTACCTGAGATTTGGTCACAGCTTATTGAATAGAACCTAGTATAATATCATTAGGGGGGATTTTCCTAATGCCTGTTGACCGAGCCACTCATAGAAGAATTAAAGATAAATTGTTGAAAGCTATTACGAAGGGAGTTCAGGCCAACGGGAAGACTGTGTTTAAAATGTCACAGGACAATGTTCCCGTGCGAACAGGATTTTTAAAAAAGAGTGGAGGTTTTGTAGCTAAAAAACATGGTTGGATTTTAAAATATAACGCTCCCTATGCTGCTGATGTAGAGGGTAGACCTTTTCAGAGAGACACAGAGGATCAACCTAAATCTGTTGCGGCGCACATAAGGCGAGCTTTTAGGCGTAAGGATGGAACTGTAGTTAAAGCTACTAAAGTAAAGAGTTATCACGCTTCCCCTTCTGCAACTCACATGTTACGAGGTGACCCTAATAGAGGGGGACAATATCTTACTAGAGCGGTGGAAGGGGGGATGCCCAACGTAACTACTAATATTTTTAACGCATTGCAAAAACAGTTTAGAGTTAGAGGGGGGAGTTCGACTTCAGGAAAACCTCCATCCTCAGGCGGAAATCCTAAATCCAAGTCCGGCGGAAAACCTCAGACACAGGGATCAAAACATAAGAATAAGTTTGGAGGAAAGAGATAGTGCCAAGTAAACAAGAAATTCAGAAAATTTTAGATAATATCACACCCTTTCAGGAGTATGTAATGCGAGGAGCATCTCGCATGGTAGGACAGACCCTAGATCAACTAGAGTCGTCTATGTCCGAGGGGAAGCAGTTAGAAAAACTGAAACAGTTGATAGAGGATATTTTGTATGAGTACAGGGACAGTATTCTCAGGGCAACTGTAGATTTAGACATACAGCAAAAGACAAACAAATAGGGGAAAAAGATGTATCAGTCTGTAAGAAAAGTAGACGGGGAAGTAATTAAGCAAGACGAAATGCAAAGCCTTTATGAAGGACTTGCTACTAAGCATCGTAATTTATTTATATATGGAACTATAGTAGGACCAATAGATAGGGTGGATAATTGGAATCCTGGTTTTACTGCTGATACCATTATAGCTCTTAGCCTAGAGGATTCTAAGACACCTATAGTTCTACATATTGACTCACCGGGAGGTTCGGTGAGGGACGGATTGAGATTGATAGATGTAATGAAAACAGTTGAGGCTCCGATTTGGACAATTGGTTCTAACTGCTACAGTATGGGGGCTATGTTATTAGCTGCGGGGGAACAGGGACACAGGTATGTGTATCCTCATGCCCACACCATGTTACATTTACCATCTGGAACCACTAGAGGGGATGCGAAGCAAGTAGAGATACAAAGTAAAGAGATGCAAAAAGTCAAGAGAACTTTGGTCGGATTGATAAAGGAGTGGGGAGTTTCCAAAGAAGAACGAACTATAATGAAAGATATAGATAGGGAATTTTACTTAGATGCAGAAGAAACTATAGATTATGGATTGGCAGATCAGTTTATTACTCAAAATACTTTCAAGGGTAAATAACCCAGAGGCTTAATGAACGAATTCACCCTACTGAGGGCGTGTAGAGACATAAAGAATTATAGTGTTACTAATGATGAAATAAAACATCTAGTAAAAGATGTTTCTACTAGAACTTTATCGTTTCCTAAGGCTAATAATTTTAAATCCTCCACAGATTTTTTAGTCGATACGGCTTCTCAGTTTTCGCTAGATAAATCATTTTTTACTAAGGCGTATCCTCAGGGGGACTACCCCTATTTCTCTAAAGCTATGCAGGATTATATAGAGGAATATGAAGTTGTAGAGGAGGATGAAGTTCAAAAATCTGTATACGTGGACTTCTCTAATACCGAAACAGGGGAACTCCTAAATCTATCTAAAGCCGCCCCCTCAGGGGGAATGACGACTAAAGGCAGTATCAAAGACGCTATTGATGAATACGAGCGACTATATAAAGCCGGATTCTCTACTGGCGCAGAAATTTTAACTCTATCTAGATATTATCCTAAGAATAAAGTATATGCTCAACTAGCTGGGGATGTACTAGAAAACGGTGAACCTATGGTGGTCGGCGGACCCGCATCAGTTGAAATGGTTGATAGGGAAGGACACCTTATTACCATGGATGCCATGGATAGAGCCTTTAGAAAATTTATGGGGAACATTAGAACCCGAAACGCCATGGTACTCCACTCTGACGTACAAGTAGGTTGGGCATTACCCGCATATATAAATAAGGCAGGGCAAATATTTAAGAGTGGTGTAAATGAAAACCATCTTTTCTTTATAACAGAGATGCGTAACGATACGAAAATTGCCGATAGAGTAAAAGAGCAAGTGAAAGAGGGGCGTATACGTAGTTACTCTATTGCTGGTTCTGCTCTAGACACCGATTCTGAGTTGATACAAGAAAAAGGCAAAGACAAAATTATTACCAGGGTAACAGAGCTAGAGTTAGCAGAAGTTACCGTATGTGAGAAAGGGGTCAACGAAGGGGCGCACTTTAATTTGCTAAAGGCGCATGGCTCCGAAAAATCTGAAACTTGTATAGACGGAAGTTGTCTTATAAGTATTGAAAAAGAACAGGCAGGACCTGGTTCAGGGGTTGCTAGCGGGGGAGTAACGGGCGGGAACTATAATAAGTTCTACGGCGGATTTGACCCCGATAAAGATTTACCCAAGGCCGGAAAAACGGTAGAGGAATATGCTCTATCTATGGATAATAGTACTCAAGGAAGTATGTCTCCAGGCTTGGAGTCAAATTCTGAGTATAATGAAGATAAGGTAGAAGAAATTATTGAATACGACGAAGAGTTAACTAAACGTCTTCAGGAGGTTTTTAAAATGGTGACGGGAAAAAGTTCTTCTTTGGAGCAACTGAAAAGTTTCGTGAAGGCCGAGGTTGGACCGAAGGGGACTCTGACCGAAATTTTTGATACTCCAGAGGAAATTATCGAAGAGACTGAGAAAATTAGGGAGAAATACGGATGGCCTAAAGAGAAGGAAGCCCTAAATGAATTGAAGGATATGACTAATAATCCTGAATCTAGGGGAACTACTCAGCGTGGGACTGCTGTAACTACGGCAGGAGAGGAATACCAAACACTAGATATAAATAAGTCTGAGGACTGTGGGTGTAACTAATGACCAAGAGACTACTTACTGAGCTATTCCCCCATTTTGTTAAAAAGGCACAAACTCAACATTTAGCCAAAGGACCATTTGGTGAGGGTTTGGACGCTGCTGAGTTGGACAAAGCTAGGGTTTATTTGAAACCTGGTGAACAAGCTCCTGAAGGAGCGAATGTACAAACTGGGGCTAGGGGCGGTAAATACTATGACTACATGGGTGGCGGTGGAGCCGCCGCCACTCCTGATGAAGCTCAAATGTACCCTGGAGAGGTAGGGATGGAACCTGGCGAAGGCGGATTTGGTGGAGCTACGGAAGATCCGGGTGGGTACGATATTGATTATGGTGACATGGGGGGCGTAAGTTCCCAACAGGTCATTGATGACGCAAGAGCAGGGAGAACGGGGTCGGATATAGATTATGATGAGTCAGGTGGCGGGGGAGCCGGCGCAGGTGAAGGTCAACCATTCCCTGCTGAAGCGTATGACCAAGCCATGGATGCCGAAGTGGATGCTCAAGGTGGAGTTGGCCCACAACCTCAACGTGACCCAAATATAGAAGCAGGTGGACTTCCGAATCCCGCAGATTATCCTGGATATGGAGACAACTGGGAGGTTGTTGATGCTAATCTAGCCACGGCAACTGATATTGATGGGAAAACATTCTCAAATGTTAATGATGGAGGACCCGGAATTTACGACACACCAGGATTACATGGCGCAGCGGATCCTGTTGCGGCTCTGGAAAATGGCGGACAATGGAATGAGAATCGTATGAAGCCAGAGGACAGGGGTGCTAAATATAACATAAATCCTGACTCTTATGTTGAGGCTTGGAGAGACTCACCGAGCTTCGGAGAGAAGATGTCAGATCCCACTCAATGGGATCAGGAACAAATTAAAGCGGATTTGACGGCTCAGGGATATGATTTAGGAATAGGCGTGGGACAGACATGGCCTAAAACTGAAGCCAACCCTACAGGTGAGGCTCCACCATTGCCTGAGTATCCGAATGCTAGAGACTTAGCAGAGCGTCGAGAGAAATATGGAGAGAGTATCATCGCACCTAAGGAAAGAGCTGAGGGTAGTGTATGGATAACTAGCAATGATCCAGATTATAAAAAAATGACAGGAAATAATTGGGGTAAGCCAGTATTAAATATAGACTTCCCCGATATGACTAACCCTACCCTAGCTTTTGCAATGCGGAGAGATTTAGAACAACAGGGTTTTCAATTAACTCGTGTGAGGGGTGGCAGCGATTACGGTCCGAGAGCTAATTCGGACTCTGTGAAGGAACTTATGCCATCCTTGACCCAAGATGATTGGACTGGGAAATGGACGAATGAAGCAGAAGCCGCAGGGCAACCTCCTCCTCCCGACGCTTCCCCTCCTGACGTATCCGAACCTACATTTGATGGTCAAGGTAACATACAAACACCAGGTAGCGATCCCTATCCTATAAGCGAACTTACTGGTT
>Ga0080013_1000559_pt1 | contig 52600 bp, 45 predicted proteins | sample ETNvirenome_6_85_FD_69236 | JGI IMG/M metagenome (GOLD analysis project Ga0080013, IMG submission 69236) | Marine viral communities from the Pacific Ocean - ETNP_6_85 (SPADES assembly) (version 2) | ecosystem: Environmental > Aquatic > Marine > Oceanic | place: Pacific Ocean | collected 2013-06-19
CATATCCGTCTTTTCTTAAAATATCTATACTATAAGGTTGTCCAACAATTATAAATGGTTGATACCACATTATTGGTTTATATGTTTTTTCTGATAGAAAAGTAGTTAATTCATCTTTATTTTCTACATATGATTCTGTAACAATATTAAAATATGAATTTATGTAACTTTCATTATGTAGAATATAATTCATATTGACAGTCATATCACATATATCTCCTTCAGAATATTTTTCTCCGTGCGACATAATCCATTCTTTTATTTCATCAATTTTAATATTATGTTCAACAGTATCATAAGTATACATACGATTAATTTTTTCCGACCATCCTAATGCTAATTTATTACGAGTAATATAATTTGTATCTGACCAAGTATCATTATGTTCACCAAGGGATCCATAACACTCTGTTAATCCATAACTATAATTTATTTTATCTTTTAAATGTTCATCAAAAAATTTAGCCATAATAGTTCTATGAGGTTTAGTAATTCGATTTAAACACAATCCGTACCATTTTGCTTGTTTTTTAGTTTGTATATTTTTAATTTTTGTTACCACAGAATTGTGGTTATTCTCTCCAAAGTTACGCATCCAAAATGAAGAATTGATTTCCCAAAAATAATCGTATACAGTAGGTATACTTGTTTGCGTTCCTAATCTAGCATCGCCTGTTAACAATACAAAATTTTCGGGTTCTAATTTTACTATTTTATAAAAAGTATTCCAATCATATAAACTTGAGTTAGTAATACATTCATTTCCTGAGCAAAGTATTATTTTCGCATTTCCTTTTTCTAGTTGTACTTTCATTTTATTAAGAATGGAGAATTTAAGTATACTTGTATATCCTTTATATAAAAGACTACGAGTTGTATCAAAATAATCTAACATATTAGAAAAGTCAATAATATAATAAAACATATTATCATTATCATTACATACAAAATCTTCATATTCACTAAAATACATAATTGTTGTATATTCATCATGAGAAAATAGAATATCAAATAAGGTTTTATAACCACAATTATAATGATGAATATCGAAGACTAATATTTCTCCTATTTTTTTGTCATATATCGACTCTGCTTTTATTATATGTTTATTATTATTGATAAATTTTAATATTGATTCAAATTTATCAATATCTGTTTCTTTTAATGATATAGGTATATGGAATTGAAAATAAGTTAACTTGAATTCTTCTGGAAAAATGAAATATTTTTTCATAAATATTATGCCTTTTTTTGTAAAATAACCAAATAATCTACTTTATTAACTAGTTTCCATGTTTTAGTATTGCTAATAATATTATTAACTAATTTATTTAAGTCATTGTAATTAGCATATGGTGCTTCAAAATCGTGGACAACAAAATAACCATTTGGTTTTATTAAAGGAACAAACATAGATAAATGTTGCTCGATAACTGGATTAGAATGATCACCATCTTCGAAATACATATCAATACCACCAGTTAGTAATTTTAATAGATAATTATAATTTTCTTTTGTTTTAGTATTTGTAATGCATTTTATATTTGGAAATCGAGGCGATATGTATTTTTGCAAATTTTTTGCACTCCTGGCTTGTCCTAGACCTAATACTTTGGCTTCTGCTTGGCGATACCAATTAATATCGCCCATATCAACCTTAATTGAATCGTCGAACTTGGTTGCCGCTACACTATCGTATACATCAAATGCATATACAATTGATTTTGTATTACTTGCTATAATAGAAGTGCTACCCAATAACCAACTTCCTATCTCTAAGATAGTACCGTTATCTTCTATGGTAGAACTAATATTTGCTAGTGCTTCTTTTTCTGTTTGTTGCATTAATGCAAAATTAGATTCATCGGGAATTAAAACCATGTTATATCGCCTTCATTTAAAACTAACAAACACATTATCACAATACAATTTTATCTCATTCACTAAAAAATCGATATAAAATTTAATATATTCATTTCTAAATAAAATATCATAAATTTCGGAATATTTACCATTTTTAGGATGTATATTATTAAATTTATCTAATAATTCCCAATTATATTGAATTTTCCATATAACAATATCAGTTTTTTTAACTATTGATCTAATTTTTTTAAATTGAAGCCACGGATGTGTAGCTTTTATTTTTATTACCTCCAATTTATGAAGATTAGATACGTTCTGTGGATCACCTATTAATATTATCTTAGGCATTATGTTTTTCTTTAAAGTATTTTTCAAATGGTTCTGATATGGGTTCGACAAAATTAGTTAAATTAATTTTATTTTGTTTATTAGTATAATATCCTAGGATTTCATCAGCAAATATTTTATGATTTGTTTCAGTCATGTGATTTCTTCTACCATCTATATATTTCTTTTTGTTTGCTTCATACTTGTTAAAAACTATATTTTCTTTATAAAAAACAATACACATAGTTTCTTTAATATTTGGTCTTTTAATTGTACTGGTATCAAAAGATGGTATTACGGTAACATTTTCTAATCTAGCAATTCTGTTAACTAATGTGTCTGATATAAATTCATAAAACTCGTGATCATAAAATTTCTCATAATAACATTTGACTTGCATTAGTTCTGCCGCACTCGGCAGCGTTCCTATATACAGAGATGTGTCTTTTACAGCCATAGCATAATTAAAAAACCTACCATTTTTTGTTTGGATTCGATCAGGACTGGTCTCAAAAAATAAAAATTCGTCGTTTTCATTATAATATTTTAAAAATAATAGATATTGTGAAAGGAAATCGCTGCCACCGACAGCATAGCTCATTACTAAAGAGAAAAGTTCACTATCTCTAATTATAGTATGATAACTTAATAACGGTTGCATTATGGCTAATACATCTGCACATACATTGGGCATATTTTCGGCAGCAAAACTATCACCAAATATATATAATTTTTTGTCAGTCATTTTGTTACATCTTTAATGATGTGTAATTTTGAAAAAAGTTTCTCGAAATTTTCGCCTCTAATTTTATCTATATTTATAGTAAACTTTTTAAACATACTAAACATACCATTGTCATGTCCTAAATAATATATTGATTTAAGTTCATTCAATAAATGGTCGGGTATTTTGGTTTGAATAGAGTTTAATTTTTGTTGTCTAATTTTGATCGGTAGCACATTTGCATTTAGATAGATAGGAGAATGTACATGATTTAATTTTAGTCCATCATTTGGCATTAAATTATTATTTTTAAGAAAATTATACAATTCTTCTACATACATAAAATTATATACACTAATTGTTTGTACAACATTAATCTCAAATTCTGAATAATTATCAATAAAAAATGTTAAATTTTCTAAAGTTAATTTCCAATCACTTAAACTTCTGATATATGTATTCCTATCAGTAACATCATCAATACTACATGCTATTATTACTTTACTCAGATTAAGAGATTTTACCAAATCTAATATTTTTTTAACTTTTTTTCTATCAAAATTTAAATTAGTAATATAATATAAAATAATATTTTTTTTGTTATACTTCTTTAGTTTTTCAATAAAATAAATATGATCATTAATTAAAAATGGTTCACCGCCATTAATGTTTACTATTTTAACATTCGACATATGCTGAGAAAGATCATCATAAAATCTTGGATTTTTAAACCAGGGTAATTTATATCTAATAGCATTTTTATCATAATATGAGGTAAGTGGAACTGTGTCTTTTAATTTAATAGAATCTGATATCCAACTTGTGCTACTATCCGAATTACATGTTCTGCATTTTAAGTTACAAATATTTCCTAAACGTAACTCTACATTTTCTATTGCTGGAACAATTGTCCCATCTTTGTTAGTTATATTTTTATATTCGTTGATTGTTTCTGGCAGTACAGTAGTTAATAATTGTTGTCGTTTGCTAACCCCATTATTACGTTCCACACTATAACATGTTTCACATGCCTTATTTTGGATACCGGCAAGCATATCTTTTCGAATTTGACGGTATGTTGAACTATTAACAATTTGTTCAATTGAATCTGTATTAGCATTTATTATTGTATCATTGTTAGTTTTTGCAAAACTGGTACTATTTTTATGATTAGCAGAACAACATATACTTGAAGTACCACTTGGCATAATACTAATGTGATTCCAGGGCAACGGACATATATATTTCATAATGTATCCAATAACTTGACTAATTCCTCATTGAGACATTTATAACTATCATTTCTTATAGTATCAAGCATTAATGTTTGATCTTTTAACATCATAAGCGATTTAGTATTGGTATTACTATTTTTAAGAAATGTCAATATTCCTGTATATTGTTTTTTAATATGTCGCCGTTCATTTTTATTTAATGTTGTTAAATGTTTTATTAAATTACGTTTTGCAATAGTTTTAATGTTATCAGGAAGAATTCTAATATCATACCAATGAGGTGAAGTTAAAATATTACTTAATATAATTGATTTAGGTGGCAATCCCAAATGCAACATAGCATCAACCAATACTGGGATTTCTAATAAGTTGTGAATTTGAATAGTAGGAGTTATGCTTATATCTACATTAGGTAACGTCATAAGTAAAGAAAGATTTGTTACAACCACATTCCAATTGCTTCCACGACGTATATACTCTCCTACCACATCAGGAGCATCAATACTACAACAAACTACAACAGTTTTAAATTGTTTCCAATAATTAATTACATTGTATTTTTTATGTGTGAATTTACTTATATTAGTATTGTATACCAATCTTACATTTGTTTTGCCTTTTTCTATTAATTGTTGAAGTATTAAATAATGTTCATCCATAATTAATGGCTCGCCTCCAGCAAAATATATTTCCTCGACGTAATTTATATTAGATTGTATTGTTTTCCATAAATCCTTCGACGACGAATTAGTAATACGTATGATACCTGAATGGTTATTCCGTTTATGATCGATGCCATACTCTAATTTTTTTAATTGAATTACATCTTCATACCATGCACTACTTAATTGATCACCGCACATTCTACATTTTAAATTACAAATATTACTAAATCTAAAATCCCAATATGCTAACTTCATTTGTGTAACTGCACCATTAGATTTTGTTATATTTTTGGCTTCTTTTATTAAATGCTTAAATTTACGATTTGACAACATTCTTGTACTAGTCTTTGTTGTTTTTTCTAACAAATAACATCTACTACAAGGTTCTGGCTCACCACCTGATAACATAACATTTCTTATGTTTCGTAAAGCCTCACCATTCCATATCTCTTTAATTGATTGATTGTTAACATTAGCTATTGGAGCATCCCATTTGGCCATACAACATTGATAAACATTTCCATTGGGCCAAATATTTAAATGTATCCATGGCAGAATACAAAATGTATTGGTATCTTTGTTCATATAATATATTATTTGTTAACTTTCTAGCATAAGTATTGCAATGTTAACACCTTTTTTAAAACATTCAAAAAACTTATACAAATAGTATCAAATGATGGAATTTCTAACGACCCACTTAGGTCTTTTATTGTCAATAATAATTGGTCAGGTGTATTAATCGAACCTGTACAATATTTATTTGCCAAATTAACAAATCTTTATAAAAATAATCCGTTAATTACTGTATTAAATGTAGCCATTAGTGACACTAAATGTTTCACTGGTCATATTTTTCTAGTATTTTTAGTTCTGGAAATATATCAAACATATTTTCGTTGCGGACATTATCCCATCTTCGTGTATTTTTCAATAACTCAGGTATTTGATCCGATTTATCATCTTCCCACATGTACTTTATAACATATTGAAGATACGTCCACATTTCTTCATTATCTTCTTTTTTATATCCACTTTCTCTTAACCAGTCAAAATATTTGAGCCATTTTTCCTCGACTTCTTTTTTAAAATCTGTAGGTAAAACTCGTGTTTGCATATACAAAGGATCTGCAAGTAAATTTATTTTAATATCCCATGGCTTAATAAATTCTAGTTCAAGCCACTCTTTAAAAAAGTCTGGTAAATGCCATATATTATATGCACTAATTGTTGGAGTAATTCCGAAGTTACATTCAGGAATTGCTTCAATCATATCTTTTCTATTTTGTATAATTTTTTTCCACTTCGTTCCTTTACGTAACCATTCTGCTCGTTTATGACTAGCATCTAAAGACGCAATAACATTAACAACTTTAAATTTTGCCCAGTAATCTAATACATTTTTTCCTTTATGTATTAACTTAGTAAAATTAGTTGTATATCCTATTTTTATTGTTTCTTGTTTATTTTGTTCCAACCATATATCTAATAACTTATAATGTTCATCAGTGATAAGAGGTTCGCCGCCAGCAAAATAAACTAATTCTATATTATCAACTAATGGCCTAATCTCTTCCCAAAATGTTGGCTTCTCTGTTACTCCTATTAATGGGCCTTTTTGCTTGTCTTTTAAATACTCATAATCCTGCCACCAACTTGTACTGAATTCTGGACCGCATGTTCTACATTTTAAATTACATAAATTATTAAAACGAATATCCCAATAATAAAATTGAGGATCGTCATGCGACCCGTCCTCATGTGTTTGTTCAACTCTATAATATTTTTCAGAAAACATTCTAGTTAATTCATTTCGTAACGTCCATACATTTCCTGAGCTTTCGAATTCATAACACTTACGACACATTTTAGTAGGTTTATCATTTAACATGTTTAGCCGAAGCCCTTTCATTTTTTCAGAATTCCATAATTCCTTAACAGTCATATTATTAAAATTGCCTACGCCTTTACAGTCGTCGGTCTCTGCAATACAACATGGAAATGTTTCTCCATTGGGCATTATGTGCATATGAATCCAAGGTGCCATACAAAAATTTTTAGATTTTTTCATTAAGTAATCTTTATCAAAATTCATTTACTAACTCGTTATTTTAATATGAAATTATTGACGGATTTTCTGTAACTGTATTGATATAATTATCTTTCCAATTATTAATTATTTCGGATTTTATTCCTACCTTATTCATGACCTCACTAGTAATATTAATTGTTGTTTCGGAAAATGCCCTTCTATGATGAGACCAAAATAAGATATATTCTCGTCGAACTGCATACTCGATCATTTCTGCTTGTGCTAGATCAGAACCATTAATATCGTTATCATATATACCTGTTATAAAATCACAAGGTATATATTTAAGAAATTGAGTTGCATAATTTAAATATAAACTAATCTCAGTAGCCTCGCCAAATTTCCATTTGTTAACATCAAAATTAATATCTATTAATAAATTTCGTAATGTGGCTGTATGAAAAAGTGCAGGAGTTAATAATGAAAAGTTATCTGTAACTTCGGGTGTTAGGTCTAAATATTTTCGCATATTCGAATTACATCTAAGACCAAATGCATGATTTCCGGGGTAAGTATTCATTATAGGTGCCCCTTTTACAAAAAAATTAGTAGCAGTTACCTCGCGAATGAAAAAATTTTTAGTATCAAGTAATAGCACCCATTCATTATTAATCATTGCCGAATAATGAAGCTTTAATAATTGTTGCCTGTGCCAGCCTGAATCTGTCGATGTTGACTTACCAACTAAAACAATGACTTCCCATTTATTATCGAAGAATGGACGAATATTTTTATTAATATAATCAATTGTTTGATTAATTTTAATCAAGGTACGATCTTCAATAACAATTACATATTTTTTCTCCCCTTTCCAAAATGCTACAATTGAAGCTGACTGTAAGTATAACAAAAATGTGTCTGTGTAATTTGTAACTGTTAGTAATACTAAATTGGTATACATTTAAATATTTTCTTCAAGATTATTCCACCATTCTATAAAATTAGTGTTTTTTTTAAATACTTCAACAAAATCTATATTTCTGCGGTCACAATATTGACTATAAAAAGTTTTAAAATCACTGTACTTATTCTCCAAGGTATCATTATCTTCATAACTATAATCAACCTTATTGAGATAGCTAATTAGTCTGTTTAAGTTTACAATCTCAAAATCAATTAAACTACTGCTATTTTTGTTAAGCCATTTCTGTAGAGCGTTGGCTCGCTCTTGCTTTATATGTTGAGGCAGAATATTTACACTTTGAAAACTAGGAAAACGCAATATATTAACACTAATAATAAATTGATTTACATTTTTTACTTGTTGTTTTAGCATTACAACATCATCTAAAAACCGTTCTATACCAAACAAGCACAATGCATTAACAGTCATCATAATATGCAACTTATGATAAGTTGCATATTTACTAAAATATTTAATATTATCCAGCCATGCATGATAATTCAGTCCATGTCGAATCATTTCAGCAATTTTACCATAACTTTCATTACTGGTATATAATTCAAAATGTTTAAACTTTTTACTACAATTTATTAATTGTTGTAATCGTTTTCCTGTCATCTGCATATTGCTGTTTACACTAAATTTAAATTTTTCATCTTTACATATTTCTATAAATTTCCAAAAATGAGGGCTCATACTAGGTTCGCCTCCGGTAATGCGTAATTCATCTAAATTTTTTCTGAGACTTTTATCAAACCATTCAAAAAATTTCTGTACATATATATTTTCTATTTTAATAATCTTTTCATTAAATTCAAACGGATGATCATACGTTTTTCCTTCTTTGGTTTTTAAATTTTCATAATTACCGTTAACCTTAATATCATTATTCCACGTTGTACTAAATTCTGCATTACAATAACTACAAGATAAGTTACACAAATTATCAAAACTTATTTCTAATGTCTTTGGGTCTATTGGTTTATCCCACGGAAAATTACTGACTTGCTTTATTTGTTTATTGGTATATATTTCACTTTTAAAAATTCTATCACTATATTGAATATTATCTGCATCTTCTATTCGCCAACAGTAACCACATTCATCTGGTCTATCTCCTTGTTGCATTGCCAATCGTTGTTTCATTTTAAATTTTGTATTATGTAAAGCACTCGGATCTTGCTCTATTTCAGCCAAGGAAACAGAATGGGCCCTAGGATGATGGCAACTAGCAGTTCTACCATTACTAAGCCAAATAGTAGCATTATACCATTTTGCCGCACAAAACCCTGGACCTATTTTTTGCAACAATTTTTTAACATGTTTATATCTTTTTTCGCTCATTTGAATATGCCTTCTCACACATGTCGTAAAAATGTTTCATTTCAGGAAATGTATTAATGAAACTAGTATTATTTCTTTTATCAATCTGATTTATAAAATCATAGAATTTTGCCCGTAATACAATTAAATCTCCTCTATCATCTAACGGGTTGTCTTTTGGCTGATTATAAAATAGTCTATGTAATATTATACGCCTAAGTTTTTCAAATTCATAAGTTTCAAATCCTTGGCGATTCCACCAACGCAATTCGCTCATATTACTTGCTAAAAAATTTAAAGTTGGTATCATATATTTTTCTACTAAATCATGAGTACAAATATGTGCATCAAGCATTACTGGATGCCTTAAATAAGGTATATCCATTTCTACTACACTACTATGATTACTGTTAAATTCATATAATTCTAAATTACTTTTGCCTTCTCTGGTATGCCATCCTGCGTTTTCAACATTCCTTACAGATGGATTACAATTATACTTTTTGCGTAAACTTAATTGCCAATCTAATAATGATTTAAAACTAGTGACACTAAAAATATTATAAGTTGCCATAATAACACATCTAACATTGCCCATTCCGACAACTTGTTCATATCGTTGTTTAAATTTTTTAAAATCTAAACCAGTTCTGGCATATTCGGCACGTTCTTCCCAACCTTCTATACTAGTATATAATGAAAAATTATTTATATTTGGACTATCTTTTAATAACTCTATTTTTTTAATAAATTTATTCCAGATTTCGTCGGGCACACTTAAATTACTGTTAATATGAAATTCTAAATCTGGATTACGATGTTCTGTCATCCAATCAATAATTTTAAATGTTTCTTTACTCAAAAGAGGTTCTCCGCCAGTAATTCGAAATACCTTAAGATGTTTATATGCTTCAGGCCACCATTCCCAAAATGCATCAATATAAGGATTTTGTTCATTATTTTTATAATTAAAACTATCTAAATCATTTTGCCATCCATGTGTCCACAGTTTATGGTCAGTCCCTTCTAAAACCTTAATAGGTCCGTTCTTTTTAATTTCACTAACCCATTGACTACTGGATTCGGGACCACAATAAGTACACTTTTGATTACACGTATTACCAAAACTCACCTCAATATACTTAGGATAAATATCTTCATTTCCGTTAAGTTTTTTACTAATATAATCATAATCTTCTAATGCCCAATATTCCATACTTTTATATTGTCGATCACTCCAATTATTTTCATCCTCATTACGCCAACAATAATCGCATTCTTCCGGTCTATTACCACTAAGCATGGTTTTTCTTTGTTGTTTTTTAAACTCTGTATTGTGTAATGCAGAAGGATTTTTTGCTAATTCTGTTAACGGTATTTTATGAGCGGTTGGATGATGGCAACTGTGAGTGTACCCTCTACCTAAATGTAATGTTACTTGATTCCATTTTGCAAGACAAAATCCTGGCCCAACACTATTCAGTAATCGTTTTGTTTCTCCGAGATTATAATCATTTACTCGCACGGAACCATCCGATGCCTTATCCCACGCAATTTCGTTTTCATTCATTTAAAAACCTCATATTCAATTTGATCCTCTCGTATTAATGGAGCAGTTCTAATAGGATTTATATATACTTCTTTAAAAAACTTCGAATTTAATGCATCCATTTCAGCAACATTCAATCCTAGGTCATTTCTTAATGCCCTGCCTAATTTTTGTATTTCAGTTATTAATTTTGTTTTATCATAACTATATCCTGTACGGGGGCAAATAGCATCGTTACCCTTAAATTGTGGGGCAATTTCATTCTCCCAAAATTCAGTATGCCATTCAAAGTCTCGTACTAATGTCCAATCCCAATCAGGTTCTAAATTTGTTTTGTAACATCCTAACCTTGCACCATACATTGCCCACAAACCATTTTCTGCATCAGCACCAATAGATAACCATACTAATAGTCTATTATAATTTTTATAATGTATTTTACCTTTTAAATTGCCTGAAACCTTTTTTCCGGCATCAAGACTCATTTTAACACCTTCTCGAAAACCTGCTCGGTATGCTTGGTATGGAGATGAGTTGTTATGAACATGACTGTATATATTATTCATTTGTACATAATGCACATCCCAACAAAATTCTACAAGAGATCGTTCTGGACCAGTTGGATCAGACGCTTCGTGTGTTTGCATTTGTTGAACTACTTTTACTGGCCAACACTTTATACCCCCGTTACCATATACTAATCCGTTAACATCATTTTTTCCTGACCAACTTACTACATGATTATCCTTTATTCGCTCAGTATCAAATGTTATGTTAAAAAATTCAGGATCAACTATATTATCTGCATCAACGCCAATAAATCGTTCTGTTTCTGATAATTTTGCCGCGGCTTTGTGTGCGGCATCAGATCCGTGTACTCCATGTGATCGTTTCGCCCATGGGCATTTGTTTAGTAAATCTGCAAAATTCTCATCTGCATTTGGTTCATCATATGAGATAAAAATTACGTCAAATTCAGTTATAGGGGCTTGCATAAGGAATAAATTTAATATTTAAGTTTTTATTTCGCCAAGATATGTGTTTGGCATCATCTATCATTTCATTAGTTCGTACCATAATAGATTTATCTTTGATTAATTTTTTTAAATCGATACTTATTGAGGTTCTCATCGAATAAAGATTTTTAGCCTGTTTTAAAAATGCAATAAATTCTTTCAATGATGCCGAATCGGGTAATTCAAAATCATTAACTATTTGTATTGTAAGTACATTTGGTGCTTCTGCTACTATAACAATATGAAAATTTTCGGATTTAATTTCATCTAGCAGTGGTTTAGATATTCCTCTTTCTCGATGTGTTGGTATAAATCTTTCTTTAACTTGCCATGCATATCGTTTAAATATTCGTCTTGTGTAAATACTTATTTCATCAACTGATGCACTTTGTAAAATATCAGTAATATCATATTGTAATGTTTTAACATTTTTATATTCGCTTAAAAAATCATTTAAATCTACATATATAGATTTAAGCATTGCATTCGGATTATCCTTTTTAGTAATAAACAAATTTAAAGCAGAACCTTCTTCAAAATGTAATTGGCTTAAAAGAGCTGGCGAACTTTTTATAGCAGTATTAAATCCTCTATTAATTATAAGAGGATTTAGTGAAATTGTCAATAACGAATCTTGTTTATATACTGTAACTGCTAAATCTGCAAAATCCATATGTAAAGGATTAATATTAGGTTTGGGGAAAGATGCTAATAATCTTTCTCCTGATATATACTCTATTTTTGGTATTTCAAATAATTTAGTTTCTGGTTTAAGTAACCGTATTACTTCATTTTTCTTAACAGGCCGTATTGTATTAGTATCTTTATCAAACGCAACCACATAATTTAGTGGATCTTTAACAACATTATTAGCTAAAGCATATGCTATCTCTACTGATGGTTCATTAATGTATGCTTCGTGGTCGTTCGGACAACTTCCGATAATTTCTCCAGAAAACTTATTATAATATATTTTAATTGGAGCAGTTTGTGCTTGGTGGACTGCTTTAGATAATTCTTTATACGAATAACTAGTTTCTTTCATTTTTTATTTTATACATTGTTTTATATGTATTTAATACTTCTTCGGAACAAAAAGTTTTATCATTTACTTTTAATGGAGATTGCATAGTATAATTTTCAATTTTTAAATTGCAATCATTATCTAAAAAATAATTATACTGTTCCGACCATCCTTGATCTGGACTAGTGTAATTTAATTTATCAGTATGTATGTTACACAATAAATCATAACAAGACAATCTCATAGCGACAGACACATTAGTATGTATGTCTTGTTGTTCGGGTCGATATGATTTCATTATATCGTAATAAATTTCTCGCCAATTTTTAGAAACTATTTCTAACATATTAAAAAATTCATATATACTTTTTCCTGTCTTTTTAAAATAAAACATATCACATGAAATATTAGGTAATTTACATTCTTTAATATGTTTTGCAATATACGTATTACGTTCAAGATTAAATGACATTGAATTTGTTGGAAATAATAAATTGAAATACGACATATATTCAAATTCAGAATATAAATCTCTAAAAAATACCATGTCATTATTACAAAAAATTGTTTCTTCAAACGGAGTTGCATGTATTATTTGCCATATATTACCTATTTGTAGTTCTGTAACACTTTTAGACTTAAATGGAAATTCGATTATTTTATCAAATACTTGATATTCTTTCTCTTTTTTGTTTTCATCATAATAAAACGGAGTAAATTTTGTTTTATTGTCTGTTAATAATGCAACATTGTTATATTTGCTTTGCGATAGTTTTATACTTAATGCTGTTAAAATAGCATTATCGATAGTGCTCTTTCGTTTACTATTTGGGGCATATATTAAAAATCCCTTACTCATATAACCTCATCAATTTATCCCAATTTCTATCTATTGCCCGTTTATTCATGATATGTAAATTTTCATTTTTAGAATTTACAAAAATATGTAGCCATTCTTCGTCGGGTTTATGACTTAAACATCGTATTCCGTCTGATAACACGTCTTGTATATCATCTTTTGGTTCAACATATTTCATAGGGTTGTCTGGTAATGGTTTAACTAATGTATTTTTAACAAAACCTGTTAACACATGAGTCGCAATACTTACAGCAAAATCTGTTCTGAAAATTGTTGTTTGAAATCCATAAAGATATCTATAAAAATCCCAATTATCCTTAACATGACTCCACATTTCAAAAAATAAATCAACTACTTCATCATTCTTATCAAAGTATATTGCAGTAGACCATAACATTGGTATACCATTTTTATGTAATTTTCGTTCTGACGTAAAATGTGGTTGTAAATTACGTAATGTTATTGCATCAGTATACAACATCAAAGGTTCATCTAAACCAAATGCTATATCTAACACGTCATTATTAACAAGAAAATCAACATCTAACATTAATGTTTTGTCAAATGGAGTTAATTTTATAACATTATTTTTATTCCAATTTTCAAATTGGCACTTAAATACTGTCCACGGACTATCATGAAATTTACGAATGTTTGATCTATGTTCAGGTTCTTCTATTACTATATGATCGAATGCTTTGTCTAATACCTTAGTTGTAACTGACTTTTTGCCCCAATCTAACGAGGTTTTATTGGTAATTAAACAAGTTTGATTATTTTTCATATGCTTTTTAACAGCAGATGCGGCTAGAACAGCAAGTTTAATATAATCTATTTGTTCGTTATTATAAGCAAAAAATGTTACACCATTATTCCCATTCGACGAGTCGTTTGATATTCCTTGCTTTTTTGATTTTTTCATGTGAAATTATATATTCATTCATTGCACTCGCATAGGCAGATATTAACTTTTCTAAAAATGTTTCGCTATCTTCTATTTGTACAGGATTATCATGTACGTCGCTAACAACAAAAGGAGTATATCCTTCGTCTTTCATAGTTTTAACGAAATTTATTAATGTTTGATCTGCTTTAAAAAGTGAATTACTGTATTGGACTTGCAACATATTTTCAGCACGTTGCTTTGCTGATTGTTTTTGATTGTGAAGTGTTAATCTAAAATTAGAGAAATCTAATGCTCTTTCTAATCTATCATCCATATTTCCTTTTTATTTTATTTATGCCCAGGTTCCGCCGCCGCCATCACCTGTTGGGCTTTGTTTTGCTAAACTTGAATATGTTTCAGCGACAAAATTAGCAGTATAGTCACCAATAGTTAATGATTTATCTATTGGTCTTACATGACCCCATTTAAATGAGGCTACACCATCTTGAACAGTACCTTGATTAGTATTATCCAAAACAGCCTTAAAAGTAAATTGGGTTCCGGCGGTATTCCGTTTCCCCCAAACTTCAAAGTCACCTGCATATGGTTCATATGGATCATATGCACCACCATAGATACTATATATAGATCCTGCACCTACAGCTTTATATAATAACTTAAATACTCCGTCATGATAATCAAATGGAGTTCTTTTTTTACCCGATCCATTGGCATCGCCCCATCCAGTATCGCCAAAATCGGCAATCGGATCAGTCATTGCACTTATATTTGCAGTATCATCATATTGGTATGTTACTTTAGATGCTGTGTTAACACTACCTGTTCCGGAATAATGTACTGCACCATATCCGACACCGGCTATATCTCCGGCCATTGACATGTATATAGTTCCTGATTCACCTAGAAAAGCATTCCAACCTGTAGAACCTGTTCTAGTTCCTGAATGTTCTACTTTTAAAGTAATCTTACCTCCTTGATTCCACCATCTCCTTGCAGAGGGAAAATCTGGAAAATTAAGATCAATATATGCATTAAGAATATCTCCATAATCATCAGATATATTACTACCCCAATTACCCGTATGGGTAACGGTCTGTACTGCTTCAATGGTTTCAGCTGATGTCGAGGCATCAAGAAAATTGAAATACCTATTACCTACTTTCCAGTCTTCTTCAGAAATAATATGTATTGTATCTTGATGAGGTTTGTCAGCATCTGCTCCGCCTGTATTGGTATGATCAATTATACCTTCCATAACAACATCAGTAAGTGTTACTGCTGTATCAATATTTGGATCTGTTGATATGGCATGGTCGTCTGCCGCTGTCGGTTTACCTGTGCGAATTTGTGCTAATCCTGCAAAGGCGCCAAATTCGTCATATATAATTTTTGTAACAAGATCATCTGCGGCAGGATCAGGCGACACTATTCCACCACCACCAGTTCCACTACCGCCATTGGTCTGATCTTGACCCCAACCACAAGAAATAAGATGTAAACTATCTGCAGAAACTGAATGAGTACCTAAAGTGTAAAGGCCTATAGTAGAGGCGGCATCATTGTTATTATACCACCATATCTTGTTAAAATAGGTAGTTCGAGTATTATCGACATGTTCGTCACCAATTACGGTAATTTTATCTGGAATATTTGTCATTGATTAACTGCCCTTTTATTATTTATCGGATTTAGCAGTTCAACAAAAATGTCCATATTTACTAATATCATCTTCTCTCCAATGAGACTTGATTGCTTATATTTTAATTAATTGGACCTACAACAACAAGTACTGTACCTTCGCCTTCTTCGTTGAAATCCTCCAATGCTCTTCCTATGATTGCAAAGGACGATACGGATTCAATATCGGCTTTCTTTGCAACCCCTGGTATTTCGCTAGAACATAGTCTATCCCCTTTCTTGACTGGACCGATTACTTTACAAGGTATTCGTCCTGTCATTGCAACGTGTGGATGAGTTTCCTTTGGTCCTGCTAAACCATTTAAACCAAATCCTGGTTTTGCAGAAATAATCCCAAACACATCGGTATCTTCTTCTTCTACTGTTTTTGTAATTTCTTCTAATCCGCCCAATTTAACAACTGTGCCAGCTTCATATATATCGTCTGAGGCAAATCTTTCACCTAAGTCAGCATATGTTGCTTCTAATGTTGAACCTGCTGACAAATTATAATCACCAGTCATTGTAACTGAGTTATCAGTAACAGTACCACCATCAAATTTGCATGAATTATTCCAATGGCTTTCAAGTATATAACCGGCTTTAAAATATCTTCGATCTGGAGTACTTTCGTCACTAATTCCTAAACTATCTGTATCATTAACGGTTGGTTGAATATCACCTGTAGTCATAATATCACCAGTACCATTACACGCTATGTTTATATTTGAATTGCCTGCCGCTGTTGATATTGTCAATGCACCAATAGTAGAAGTAATACCCATAGTAGTATTCAACCCTTCTATATTACCGAGTTGTACTGTTCCATAACCATCAGTAACAACAGTACCGATAAGATTAGCGCCATAATCCATATCTTTTGCAATAACAAATTTTTCACTAGCATTATACCACCCCACAACACCTGATTTTGTATTTGCTGTAGCATTGGCCGTACCTGTTCCAGCACCAACGCCTGAGGCAGTAAATACCGTTCCTACATTACTATCGGCCGCACCAATAGCAGTAAAATCAGTATCACCTGTTGCAGTAATAATATATTCTGTGGCAGGGCTAATAACAAAACTTCCAGCAGTTACATCTGCTGTTCCATCATGCCACCATAATACATTACCTCTATCTAAATTATCATCTGCTAATAGTGGAGTGTTATCTGTGCCTCGTCCCATTTCAATAATAGGATCTTTAATAGTCGTTGTTTCTGAATTAATATAAGTAAGTGTTCCAGCAGTAGTTCCATCTACTTCTAAATTTCCACCAACATATAAATTTCGAGCAATACTTGCACCACCTAAAACTTGTAGTGCGGCGCCCGAAGCGGTATTTCCGGTAGCACTAGTAGCATTAGCAGTAGATTGTATTTTTAAAGCATAGTCATTAACTGTTCCGGAGACCGCTTCATCTGTTCCATCTGCTTTTTCAATAAGAACAGGTCTTGTACCTAATATAATTGGTCTGGTAAGACTATTTTGTGTTGCAACTCTATCTTCAATACCGTTTGAAGCGAAATTACCTATAACTGGTCTGCGTGTTGGACTACTTCCTGTTTCTTTTCGTAATGTTATTCCTGGAGATATTGTCGAAAAGGCTGTTGATAATGGCGTAGTTCCATCTGCATCTTTTTCTTGTGTATACACAACACCATCCTTGGTTCCGCCAGTAAACAATGGTTCAAACCCCAATCGTTCAACGCCTGAGTCAGAGCCTGATGACAAATTAACAATAGCAATAACAGAATCTTCAGCAATAATTTTTATACAATGATAAACTCCCGGAGCTGTACCACCAGGGTCATTTGTCCCGTAATCATCATATATTTTTACAAATTGTATTGTATATTTTGTATCGGTCGGAATACCAATGTTTTGCCACACGGTACCATCCCATAATTTTAATCGTACTTCTAGGGCATTTTCATCCCACCATAAATCGCCCACTGAAGGACTACCCGGGGCAGTTGTTCCTGATGCTAAGTTTGAAACCATTTTCCACGAGCTACTTGCACTATCATAAAATTTTAATTTATAACCCTTATTTGCGGCCCCCGAACCGGTTGATTTATCATACCAAATTTGGCCGTGTATAGGATTGCTAGGAGCAGTAGTTTTAGCAAAATTTTCCAATAAATGGACAAAATCTTCTGCTACAATCTCTCCATATCCTCTGTAGTTTTGTCCTAATAATTTAAGACTTGTATTTGTGCTATCGACAGTTCCATCACTTATATTAAATGTGAATGTAGTACCGTCGTAACTATCAATTGTATAAGGCATTTTGATTTAACTCCTAATAATTATCCGTTCTTACTCTTATTGTATATATAACTTGGATAAGCCTGTTTGCACTTTTTTGTACTGGATGAAAAACAACATGGGTAAGTAATAATCCTGTATTTCGTCCTGTGTCCGCCTTTGATTTTAATCCGATTTCATCAAAAATAAAATTTCCATCTATGCTTGTAGCGGTATCATCATTTGATTGTGAAAGACCGTACAAGTTAAATGTATTATCAGTTGTGCTCGGTTCAGTATAATCGAGCGTACACGTTGTTACTATATCGCTGTAGATATTGCCTGTAGTATAATTTACTTCCATTTTATTTTTCGTTATGTTAGTATTATCTGCATCTATAATATCTACATTTTTGTAAAAGACATCATTATATAAACTATCGCTATCTAAATTAACTTTTTCAGAACGATATGTAACATTGCCAGAACTATCTGTAATTGTTCCAGCATTACCAAAATGCATTTCATAAATGCTAAAATTATCATTATTTGCTAGTTTATTAGCAATGCACCTTGACATGTTTTCAAAGTTAATTTTATTTTTCTTGTTTACAAAAACATCGCCGGATTCAGGATCCCAAATTTTGAGATGGCCCATCATTCCTATTTTAATATTTGTTTCTATAAACTGTCCAGCTTCCATAATTCTTTCCGTATTAAGTATATTTATTTGACTTAAATTATACTATCGTTCCTTTTCCGCCAGCATTAACAAATGCCGCCCTGGTATTAGTGCTATCTTTTAATGTTACTCCACTATCATTAAATGCTGGTAAAGTTAATGGATCAGGAACAACTAATTCTGTAAAATCATCCTGAGTTCCTGCCCGTCTAACTTTAGGTACAAATGTTAATGTTGCATCGACTGTGGTTGCTTGTGATGCATTGTTTATCGTTAATTGTGTTTTTGAATCAACTGAAACAACACTAGTATTTGCTATTAAAGCAGGACCTATTGTGGCTGTTATATCGCCTCCACCGGCCGAACCTTCTGATATATTAATTATTGGAACAGTAGCAAAATTATGACCATGATTCGTTATAGTAACCGAATCAATTACACCGCTAGTAGATGAATATGTTCCTGCAAATCCTGATCCATCACCAGTAGCCAAAAGTTCGCCAGTAGTATATCCGGTTCCAGCACTTGCAATAGTTAAAGTCAAAACCGAATTAGTATCACTGGTTACCACCATTCCTCCATTTATTTCTTCAGTAGAATCCATAAGTATGATGCTACTATTTTTTACAGTATCACATGTAACATCTGTGTAACCATGTGTAGTTTGACTGGTGCCATCGTATCCTCTTGTTACAGTTAAATCATTAGTACTAATTCCTGTAATTAACATTCTTTCTTGATCAATAACAACAACGTCGTCTACTTGATATAAACTTCCGTCGGAAACCGTTAATGTTGTTCCGGTAGCAGTTATATTATCTGTTATAACTGTTTCTTTAGCATCATTTATTCGTTCATATTTTTTTACATAACTATTATCTATAAACATTCTAAAAGCCCGAGATGTATCTGCTACTGTACTACCTGTTGCATTTGTTTGTACTTGGATATCTACAGTCTCAAGTGGGTTAGAACGTATTGTTTCTATGAGAGATCTATGATCATATAACGTATCTATTTTACTATGAAAAGGCTTTACAAATTTTAAATAATCTATAATATCATTTACATTATCAGACTTGTACGTTTTTGGTCGCTCATATACATTTGAATATTTTCTTAACTGAATAATTGTTGATTTTGTCAACCAATCAATATTTAGTTGTTCACTTAAAATATAATTAAGCATAGTGAAGAACCATTCATTATAATAATCTTCATATTGGCCAACAAACACATCTTCTCGTAAGCCTTTTAATATGTACCAAAGTTCAGTTCGTGTATTTGGATCCCATGATCCTGAATCCCAAGCAGTTTGATCCCATCCTTCTAACGTTGAACCATTCCACAAATTATCTGATATTTGTATTGTACCATTTTCTTTACCTACTTTATTCCACATATTATCTTTATACAAATAATAAGCATAATTTCCAGATGCATCATCACTGTCTACTTTTGCTAATGAATATAAAGTTGAATCAACTCCGTATAAATCGTTTCTAGTATTAACTGTTATATCTGGTACTGTATCGCTATTATATTCATAATTAGGATCAAACCAATCTGCATATATCCAAAACAACCTAGTATCATATGTTATTGTGGTTGTTAAGGCTAAAGTTATAACCTTGGATAAATTTTTATCCCAATTGGGTTGCGTATCAACTATGTTAAGTTTTATTAATATTTCATTTGCTTTTGCAACCATAGCCCTAATTGCATCTAATTGATTTTTAATCCATGTTTGTTTTCTTGGTCTTATCAGATTACCATGCCTGTTTGCGGGATGTAAATCTAGATCAGGAACAAATTGGGGTTTATAAAAAAATAGTTTTTTATCATCTATTATATCAAAATCTAAATATTGAAATAATTCTGCCCAACTGGTTTGTCCTGACCATATTCCGGCAGACATAGATTGTTTTGCTATATAATAATATCTGTCATTGTAAACACGCCATTTGCCGTTTTTAAAATCATCCGGAAATGAAGTAGAGGATGATGTGTGGGCAACTAAACAATAATAGTTATTAGAACCACTATATCTTATATCCCCAACTGAATATGCAGTTGTGGCCGCCCATGCAGTAATAACATCTGATGTTTTATGAACAATATCTCCATCAGTATAATTTACCGATTGACTCCATTGGCTATATGCAAATTCTTCATCATATCTGTCTCTACCTATTAAACTTTCAATTAATCTAATATGAAAATTATAAGGTATAATGTTTACTGTGTCACCTTCTCGTAGAAAATGCCATTCTTTGTGTAAATTAGCATCAGCCGATGGATATGATGTGGCTTTAAGATTTAATTGAAAAACAGTTGAAGTATCATTAACTAATTGATCAATATTAGCAAATAACATATAATTAGACATAATTGGTGCTACCCACATAATACCATTAGCAGTTGGATTTGTTATGTAAGATGCAATTTGTTTACAAGTTAATGTTCGTCCTACATCATTTTCGTATCCGGCTACAATTGATGTGATTGGTAATGTTGTTTTATTTTTAATCCAAAAATAATAGTATGTTTTCCAAGTTTGGTTTATTTTATCATATAATTGATCTTCTGTCCAATGATAATGAGTATTAGCACCCACGCTATCTATTGTAAAAAATGCTTCTCCAGTACATTTAATTCCATCAATTTCTGTTTCAGCATCAACTAATTTACTCCATTCGTCAGGCGTTTTTGTGCTTTTTGTCCATTCATAAATGTCAACAGTTGATCCTGAAATCATTGCACCCCAATTTTTAGCGGCATAATCGACATCAATTTGTTCATAATCTATAAATTTACATTTAGATAAATCCCACCATGTTGTACCAATATAATTCTCTGACCAATTATTTGTAGCACTTATAGTTTTATTAATGTCAGTAGAATTAGAATAAACTGCTAAGTCTAACGAATTCTTAACATCAATGTTTTTGTCTGCCTCTGCCGGAATTTGTCCTTTAAAAGGATCATAGTATTCTAACTGAGCAAGCGTACTACTTTGTCGTATTGACAACCCACTTAAAAAATTACCAGTATCATATAATAAAGCAGATTTTAAATTATCAGGATCTGCTTGGGTTTGTTGATTTCTGAGAACAGTACTAAAATGTGAAGTATTTGAAACAAACTCATGAACAATGTAACCGGATGTACTATCAGATGAAGTTTTAGTTAAATTATGAACTAAAATAATTATTTTTCCTGCCGCATTAGCAAAAGTAACCCCAGTTGTACTAAATGTGATAGTACCTAATTCAGAATTGTCGTCTGTTATTTGAACCCAATCATAATTGCCTGCGTTGCCATATATAATTGTAACATCACTAATTTTAGGTGCAACTGTATAAGATACTCCTGAAGTAAATGAATATACAGATGCACCAGCAGAAAATATATCTGTATAGTTTTCTGCATCACAATAAGCATTCCATCCATTTTGCCAATTATAAGATGGATCTGCAAGGGAACTGTACATCTCTTTTTGTGTACTAAATCTAACAGGTTTAAACACAAACACTTTTCCGTCTTCACCGACTGTATTAATATATTCATCAATAAAAAAATGATCTAAACTTTTTAAAGCAGTAAGGTTTCCATATTCAGATGAAAGGCAAGAACACGTTGGAAATCCTGAAACTTTATGAATACCATCGACAAGGGGATCTGAACTTGTGTTCGCTATGTACACAAAGTCGCCTAACACTAAACCATGGGCGGCACTTGTTGAAATTTCTGCCTCATTACCAGTTTTTGTTCCCGCACAAACTTCTTTTATTTCTAAATTTGTATCCATTAATCTAAACACATTCCATTGGCCACCACTAAATGCTGTTGTATTATTATTGCCTGTCCAAACCATCCACAACCCTGATTCAGCAGTTAATGTTTTCCAATTATCTCGGGTTGAATCAAATGTTTCTAAAGTAATACCATGATCAGCATTTGGTGTCCAATCAGTAGGTATGGCTGATGCTAATTCAATTGTTGCTGTTTGATCATATGTTGAACTTGTTGTGACAGTAGATACAGCCAATCTTCCAGTATAACCAACCCCTGCACTATTCTTTCCTGTAAATCGCAGAGTTGCTATATTTGCAGTAACAGGAGCAGTTCTTATACCATCACTCGCATCTACTAAAGATTTTACAACAATTTTTGTTCTGTCAGTTGCGTTATTTGTGCTTCCAAATGTATTAAATTTACAGGTATAATTAGGCTTAGCAGATATTTTTGCTACGGTACTTGGCACCCTGTATAGTTTACCTTCTCTACGTACTTTGTCATATGTATAATATGTTTTTGTACTATCCCAAGCACTAACTAATGCAAGTCCTTTTAAAGAACTGTATATTGTTCCAAGATCAGATACATTATAAATTGTGTAATCTGGTTCTGTTGTTAAAACATACCCAGCATTTGGTAAATCTTTTTCAAATTTGTCAATAGACGAAAATGTTGAATATGTAAAACTCGGACTATACTTTCCTCTTTGTTCAAATGCTATAGGATTGTCGGGATTTTCTAACCATCGACCATCATTGGGTAATAGAGAAAGATATATGTCATAATCTAAATCTTCTGCTTGGCTTAAAAATATTTCTTTAAAATTGATAATTTGTGGATTCTGGCGTATATCAGATTGCTTTAATTGAAATTCATATGTTTTTTGTGTAGCAGATGCTCCAAATTCGCCCTCATTAATCATCCAATTTTCTTTTGTATCTATAGATACATTGCTACCTGTTAATGTAGTTGTACGCATCAATCTATCTAGTGCATTCGGAGTTCCTAATTGTTTAGATAATCCATGTACAAATTCATATTGGACATCACCAGTTAATTGCATATTTCTTAAAAATGTTTGCTTGTCGTATCCTATATTTTTTCTAGCAAAATCTACAAATTGTGAATTTACTAGTGTTTGTTCTGTATTAAAATATCCTCTATCAACATCATCAATAGATTTAGTAAAATTTGATAACAATTTTGTATCATTAACAATAAATCCGTCCGCTCTAGGTCCGCCATTCCAATTTGATGTTTTTCTGCCAATTAATTTAACCCTGTATCTACGTTCTCCATACAATGGTGAATATAATAAGTCATTAAAAACAGTAATATTATTCATAGTAAGTAAATGTTCGTATGTACAAATATAAAATCTAATACCATATATTGCTTTAGATGCATCTTTGGGTTCTACTGATATCTTATTATCAATTCTAGTTACTATAATGTCAGATGATTTTATTTCATTTCCGCTTGCATCAAATACATTATAATTATTATTAATATAAACACCTAAGTCTTTTACATAACCTGGCGCAGTAATTTCATAATTTACAAATTCGCCCAACGGAGATAATGCAACCCAATTATCTATTTTCCATTTACTTTCTGCCCAAAACAAAAATTGTTTTCCAGTGTATCTCCAATCTCTTATTACCTTTGCAGTATTATCATATTGTTCAAATAAAAAGCCTATTGATTCTAAATACTTTCCATATGATATCATAAAATCATACATATCTTGGATTGAGGTATATTCTGTTCCATACTTAACTTGAGTAGTAGTAATATCGTGATCATAATATTCAATAACTTTAGAATTACTTACTTCTATTCGTGTATTGTTACTATTTTGTTTTGATTTTAAAATATTAAAATATGGTTCAACATTATTATAACCATATACTTTATAACCATCTGCACTTTTTACAATTCGTACGCCACTGTAAAAATATTTCTTGATAGGCGGGCTCTTATAATGGTATAATTCATAATCTTCTTCAGGGACAAAGTTATTAGATTTACTAGCAATTAAACTATCCATCATAAGACGAAGGGTATCTTTATCTGAATATCCTTCCATTTTATGTGCTAACTGGGCTGTTAATCCTTTAACTTTATCATAATAATCAGATAATGAAAGTGTGCCTTGTTTAACAAGTTTTTCAATAATAAAATGATGTAATCCAAATCGTGTTAACATCTTATTATTTTTATCAACATCTCTATGTAACTTGAATAAATCAGACGAAACATTTCTCCATAAACTTGCATCATATGCAGATGATCTATGTTTAGTTTCTTTAGATATAATTTGATCAGGAGTTTTTATAGTTTGAATTCGTATCACACCGCCCATATCGGCATGTTGGGTACAATAATAATATAATAAATCTGGGGTATCATCTGCAACTATTACTTGAATATAAGCATTTGCAGTACCAGCAGTTCCACTAGAAGTAATGCCAGTTGTATAAGCACTCGCCGGACTATTATTAAAATTATTAGAAAATGCAAACACATGACTAGTATTACTAGAATCACTAACATCAAATCTATATGTGTAACCTCTATATAATCTAAATCTATCTCGTACAATTCCGTCTATATAAAATTTATCATTTGCTTTAGTAACAAGAAACGTATTTCTTATAGGACTAGGCCCAGCAGTAATTCTATCTCTAGTGTCCCAATGTTTTTCAAACCATTTGGCAGGGTTCATACTAAACAAATATTCGTGATTGGCAAATTGGGGATAACTTGATCTCCACCATATTGTTTCTAACGGACTGTGCTCAGTTACAAGAAATTCTTTTGCCGCGTTTGTGGCAGTTGGTGCAGTTACTATAGTTGCAGTAACAGGATCTTGCAAAATACCAGCATCTGTAACCAATGTTGCAATAGGTGCTCCTGTTCGTATATACCTTGGATCTTGATATAAACTTCCGCCCGGATCACTTGTTATTCCTCTTGTTAAGGCATTAATTAAATTTGTCCGCTTTGTATCATTACCACCATTTGCTGTTGACCGCCAATCATAATTTGTATCCCACCATGTTGGCTTAACAGTATGACCTAACATTTCCCATGGATTGGTGTGTGGTCTATCTGTATCAAAATAGTATTTGTATATTGCTCTCCAATAACCTAACTTATCACCAACAGTAGAATAATTCCACGTCCATTTATTAGTTGCATCATATTGTGTATTTGCAAAATTGTCTATATTATTATCATTTTTCCATTTATTAATAATTTCATCAATATATGTATTATATTCTGCAATTGTATGTGTTGTTTCTCTATACTTGCCAGGAATATTATCATGTAAATAATATTTTGTTGCTGATGTTACTGTTGGTTGTATTGCATTATAAATTCTTTTTTCTAATTCTAATAATGCTTGATCTCTAATATCAACAACAACAGACGTCTGTGAATATTTTACAAATAAACTTCCATCATGTCCTTGAATAACATTAACTGTATTTGTTCCGGTGTTGTCTGCATATTCTTCTGGTTTATACAGAGGCATAATATTAAATTTTGCAAGAGTTGGCGGACAAAAACTTTGAGCATTATCAGTGCTCATTTTAATTTTAATATTTTTAACAGGATCAGATCCGCCAGGTGCGGCAGGCGCAGTACTAAAAGTTAAATTTGCCTTATCGTCATCTATTGTGTAATCATCTACTATTGTTTTAAGAATCCATGCACTTGATTCATATACATATACCATTACATGATTGTTTGCTGTGTCAGTAACTGTTTGTGTTTTTGGTAACGCAAATGTTGTTGTTGAGGCGTTTCCGACATAGGTTAATTCTACAAGATTACTATAATAAAACATATCACTGTAAGCAAACGGAAATGTACCATCTCGGCCAAGTGTCATAATCTGTAAAGTTTTATCTACCAAATCACCAATTGATATTGGAACTAATTCTTTGTCATTTTGTTCTTTTACTTTTATAATAAACTTCTTTTTAAATAATTCATATTCATCTGAAATAAATCTTAACACATTTATAACATCATAATCATAATTGTTTAAATGCATACCTAATCGTAGCATAGAAGAATCGTGCTGGAGAATTGTTCCGCCTATATTTGTTTCTTTTTCAGTATTTCGATATGTATTGTTACTTGTTGCTGAACCAGACAATCCTACCTGTTTTTCAATTATATCTGTAAAATGATTATAAAATTGGTTGAATTGAATTTTTCCAATATTTTCATTTTTAGGATTTTTTTCTATCTGATCTGGCACATCATAATAAAAACCTGTATTAGTTGCCGCTGATCTAAATTTTACATCAATTACATCATTTACAGCAAGAGGTATTTTTGTTGATGCTGTACTTTGAGTTGTGGGTGTAAATACCTTTACAGTACTAGAGTTATATGTTATATCATAATCCTGTTTGCCTTCGTAAGGTAAAACAATTTTTTGGCTATTAATATAATAATCACTTTCTTTTGTTAATGCATTACCATTTTTATAAACTTCAGGTTGACCGGGTTCGTTAATAGCATTTACAATATGAAGAGTGCCTATCATATTTGTTTGGCCAGTACTTGAACCATCTGTGACCCAATAATATAAATTATCAGGTGCATCTAACGGTACAGTAAAAGTTACTGTATTATTTGTTGCATCATTATTTGTAACACCAGTACTGTAAGGTGCATTTGTTGAATCTATTATTTCAAATCCATGCGTGGCAGTTCTGTTTTCAAACGTATAAGTTTTTCCTTTGGCTAAAAATAATGTTGGACTAGTACCATTTAGTGTCTGTTGGCCATATACACCTTTAATTTTAAAACGCCAACCATTATCATATCCAACTTCATCTTGATAATAAACCAAATAATCTCGTGGTGGCTCAAATGCAGTTGTTCCTAAATCTATTACAACATCATCGCCTGCTGTTTCAACTACTTTAGTTATTGTTACAGGAAGACGTGTTTGTGTTTTTGATTTCTCCCAACCATTTTTATATTCATATTTGCCTGTATTTCGATTATATACTTGATAAAAATATACACCTTCGTTATAATAAATTGTTTCATCTATAATATAAGAATATCGAGTTCGATTTAAAGAGAAATCAAATTGTATATTCTGTATATTTTGGTAAAATACATCTTTTTCAGCAGATAAATCTGTTGCACTCGTTCCATATACAGGTGCAAAAGTCAATTCTTTATCAACAGTTGCCCCTGAAGTAGTACTTTCCATATATCCAAAAATACTATTACCTAAAAATGTTGTACTATTAAATGATGACAAAGATTTAAATGTACTATCATAAAGATTGAAATAAGGGTGTAAGTTTCGTCTTGTTTTAACTTGACATTTAGTCCATGTATTATCTAAAACATTATATTTTATATCATATCCTGCCCATTCGCCATCGCCTGAAATAGTAAGACCGTCTCCGTCTGTCGGAGTGCCATCTCCTGCTCTGCCATCTGTTTCTAACGTAAGAGTTAAAACGCCGCCAGAGGCAAGATTGCTAACTACATAAATTTTATCATTATAGCCTGTACTTCCTCCGATTTGATTAATAAAAAGTAATCTATCTCCGTCGGTCACTGTATGAAGTTCGTCTGTTACACCGTACGTCTCTGGATCGCCTACTTTAATATCTTGCCCTGTTTTTGTTATAAGTACAGCAGGATCATTCCAGATGCCGTTTACATCTGAAAAGCCGTAACTACCATTTACAATAGCGGCAATAGGCTCTCTGCCATGAGTACCAAAATTATAAAGGCTTACATCTCGTCTATATTCTATAATTGGTCGTAATGCCTGTTCTGTTATTCCTAATGTACCACCAGAATAAGCCAACGGATTAAATCCATTAAAAACATTAATTGCACGAATTGCATCAACATGGATCCAACGATTAGTCCGAGACCATGCATTATAATCCCTTGCTCCTCGTTGCATAATAATGTAATCTTTTTCATTTGCTACATCAACAGCCGAATCCCATAACATTATGTCCCAATAATTATTAAAACTATTTGCCTCGTCCCATTCATATAATCTTGTTACACCATATGGTACTTTGGTAGTATTTTCGGTTTCATTAATAAGAAATATTTTTTCACCTACTCCCTCGACGGTGTATATAATAGAACCAATAAGAAGTTGCATTCCATTTTCTAAACTTAAAGATTTTTCGGCCTCGGTATAAGTATAAAATTGGTTGCCTTCTATTTCTGAGGCTGTAACTCCCGTTATTGTTACAGAAAGAGGTTCACCTAGCCAATAATAGGATGAATAATTTATTAATTTATCGAGGTCGATTGGCGGATGCCAAGCATATGTGTTATCAGAAAACAGTTTATCTACATTCGAGGTAATAGTTCCAGCGTAACTTAATTTATTAAGTATGTCATCATATGTTACTGCTTCATCTATATCATCAGAACTTAGATTTTTTGATAAAATTGCCGGTTCTAATTGATATGTGTCACGTAATGTTGTTGATGAAGAGGCATACAAATCACTGCCTGGTTTATTAATAATTCCTGTCTTTTTGCCTACCCATGCATTTATTTGTTCTAAATTACCTGGTTGAATAAGTTGGTCTAATGTTGCATTTAAAATTTTTATGTTGGGGCCTGTTTGATGAATTATAGGTAAAAATTGATTCGTTTCTCTTTTTGCTATATCAAATTTACTACTACCAGGAATAGTATTTTTTTCTTGTTTCTTTATTGTTATTTCAGATGAATAATCAGCCATATATTTTTACCTTAGTACGAACTACTAGATCCGCCCGATCCCGAATAACCACTACCTGACGAACCTGAAGTATATGTTACGCCGGATTCAATTATTGACGTTGATGTTATCATTGATGCCGCACCTACTGTTCGTAAATTAGTATCAGTATATACTGATACAATATCAACATCGGAAACCTTTGCCGCGGAAATAAACAATTCATCGGAGTTCGGGGTTATTTCAAATAAACTACCAAACCTGCTTTCAGAATATCCAGGCACTATTACAACAGAGTTTATAATACCTACCATTTTGTTATGAATATATGCACTTAATTCTGTATAATAAAAACTCTCCCCAAAATCCCAATATTCAGGTTGAAAATATTCTTCTATATACTCAATTATTTTAGATTTAATTTCATTATCAGTATAAACTGTTCCGACTGCTTTTATAATTTTAAACCTTGCTTGGAATTCTGTATCTGCTTGTTCTCCGAAAAGTATTCGATATTTTACTGGTCGATAAACAACTGTGTCTGAAGATGTTTTATAATTATCAAGACTTGCAAACTGTAACTCTAAAGTATTGGTTGTTGGTGGAAGTGGTTTAGTTGCCCGACTTCCGTCAGTTACTAACCAATTTCGTAATGCCGTGTCATATGAATTTGTTAAAATGAATAAATCTATAATATTTGATAATGCAGGATCTATTGCATAATCTTCTACTGCATAATGATTCCACTGGAATTTTAATGCTTGCCTTCCTACAACTTGGGTTGAATTATATGTTACATTATTTAATTTATATGTTGATTCATTTGCTAAATTAGTATATTCAACCGATCCATCAATTTCTTTACCCAAATAAACTGAAGGAGAATTATTAAAGTCTATTGCACCACTTGAATATGTTGTCTTACCAACCAAATCTATAAATCCTTCTGGATTATCTGGAACAAAATCTCCATTAACATCTGCCAAAGTTAAAATAACCCTTCGTGGATCGGTGTATCCATCAGAGTATGTAAAATAATCTAATATATTAAATTGTATATTTTCAGTCAATGCGGCAGTAGTGTTTACAGTTTCTGTTCCTGTTCCATCCCAAATACTAGGGTTAAGAACAAGTTCTCTATTGAATGTAATTCTATCATCAACAGGTTTTAATGTATTACTTGACGTCTTTAGTCTTGCTCGTTGATTATGAAACCTAACATTTTTAATACTTGCAAAAATGTATCGAATAGTTCGTAATTGGAAAATCCATTGTTGGCCGGATACATCAAACTCAATTCTCATTAAATAACTTTTATCAGTATTTGATGTACCTCCAACTGTACTAATATCCCATGCTGTAATATCAGGATCGCCAGCAACATTGGTATTGTCAACAACAGCCCATGTTCCTTTTTCGTGATTAAAATAAAGTCCAAATGTATTTTTATAATCTAATTGTGCAATTATAGCCGTTTTTTCTGTATCAGAAAATTTTGTATTATACGGAGGTATAATACGTTTTATTCTTGCTGTACTTGGTATTACTCTACTTAATGTTAAGGCACCATATCCGTCAGCAGTTTTTCCAGTAAAGTTGGCATCTATATCTGTAAGTCCTCGACCGTCACCGTATATTGATAAAACAGTTGCCCATTTTGTTAAAGCAGAAGCACTAAAAGGACTTTCACTAAATTCTATTATAGATCCTTTTTTAACATAAATCAATTCAAATATACCTGCCGAACTAGTAGGCGCAACATTTGTAGATCCTTGAAATTTTGTATTAAAATATCCGGTACAAGTTTTTGTAGTAGATGAAACTTGTGTCCATTCTAATATTGGAGCAGAGGCAGATATAACAGTTGTTGATGATAAAATAATTCCATTGTTACCAGCTGTCGTTACTGTACCGGTATTTCCAACAGTAGCACCATTTAAATGTCCAGTTGTTCCAGATGTTTGTTCAGTAAATGTTGTTCCATCTATAGATGTTACAATAGTACCAGATTCTCCAACAATAATATATACAGAGTCGTAATAAATAATATCTTTTAAAATAGCATTAGTCTTTGTATCGGGTATATGTGTTATCCAAGTTGTTCCGTTGGATGACGATTTTATAATTCCGCCATTTCCTACAGCCCAAAATGTAGTAGAAACAGTTATAACTGATTGCCAGGTTTCACCAGTTGCTGATTGGATAGTCCAATTGTTATCTGCTCCATCTGTTGAGGTAGCATTAAATCCTCCTAACGCTGAAATAAGATAAAGAGTTCCATTCCATGCAATATCTACACCAGAAACGGTTGCACTAGAACTCCCCAATGAGACTACTGTCCAATCTGTATTACCTATTGATATGTCTCCATCCCATTTTATTACATTACCTGCATTACCTACAGCCCACCACATGCTATTAAGATATCTTACTCTATTAAGTTGTACATCCGGAGTTGTATTAACAGCATACCAAACAATGCCGTCTGAAGAATATAATATATCACCATTAATAACTGTTGCTACAAAAAGATCATTACTTGTACTATCTAACCCGTATGATACATCTGTAATATCTAATGATGTATTTGATGTTCGTGAAGTCCAAACTGATAAATCAGCTGATGTATATATTTTTCCTGCTGTTCCAACAGCAACATACAAGGAACCATTATAAGCAATTTTTGAAAAATCTGTTGACGTTAATGTTGGATGCAAGGTCCATGCTGTTCCTAATGTTGTTGTAGCATAACTAGGAACTGTTATGAAATTAGGATTATATCTATCAAAATAAAAATTAATAGCTTCTGGGTCTCCTATCATATCTTCTATAACACTATTTACAATATCAGTAGAAGTCATATTACTGGAAAAACTTTGTGTTCTGCGTTTAGCAGTTTCTTCTCTATAGATATAACCGTCGTCTCCAAAAATTGTTAGATCTTTATATGTACCTGTTGGATCATTAATATCTATATATCTAGTATGACCACTATGCATTCGATTAACTGCTTTAATCTTTTTAATATCACTTGACAATGTTAATGGATAAACAGAATAATCTTCTGCCGTGACCATTCTATCTTGCGAATTATATACTTTTGGAGCATTTTCTTTAATGTCGGTAATACTTTCTTGTTCCGATGCGTTGTTAACAGTATATTCTAAATTACATGTAAACGTAACTTCATACGTTTGATTATTATTACCAGAAACATATTGCATTACTACATTAACATTTTTAATGTCGTCAGGTTGAATAATATAAGATTCAGCATTACTTGTTCTATACCATACTCGTATAATTCCTTTGGGTGCATTACCAAATCTACCATCAGCAAATTTGATAGACAATTGATCTTCTGCTCTAGGAATGACAGAAAAAATATTTCTTACATCTTGATTTAAACTATTATAGATAACATTATTACCTGTTAAGTTTGGTACCTTCGACCAGTTTGTTAAAATACTTCCATCTGAATTAATTGTTTGAACCCATACGTCGCTTTCATTAATTTTATCTACATTTACATCAATTACTCTATTTTCAATGGCTTCTTCTACCAATATATCTTTAAAACCTAACGTTCCTTGTTTAAATAAAAAGAAAAATCCAGTATCACTGCTTGCATTTCCTTTTCCATCATTTCTATATAGTATATGAAAATTAGCAAATGGATCTGGGTTTGGCTCATAAAAATAACCATCATCGAGAAAGTCTATATTACATACCTCCGAAGATGTTGCAATTCCGCCTAAACGAGTACTAAATCCATGCACAACGTCTTTATTAGTTACATTGTTTAATTTATAACTGTACGTATTAATAGTGTTAATTTTACCTTTTTTATAAGGTGTACCATATTGATTTGTTGATTGAAAAACCGAATTTAATACTGAAATAAATTGATCATATGCATTTGTATTTGTTGTGTCATTCCAATATACTGTTTTACCTTTTAAACTAATACCATCTGCGTCGGTTAACGGTTCGGTAGTTTTTACTGACTTTACTTTTAATAAACCTACTGCATTTTGATGTCGCTTAAATGCATACCCTAGTTGTTTTGCTAAACGAAGTACTGAATCTTGTTGGGTAGCAGTTTCTAAAAAGTTTTCTCTTGAAGATAGATCTAATCTAAATGCTAAACTATGACCCATATATGCAACAAGGTCGATTATGCTTACAAATTCTGAAGAATTAATCCAATCATTAAAATCTTCAGGGTAATTTAATCTAATATACTCGACCATCGCTGATTTTAGCGTGTCGAAATCGTATGCTTTTAAATTTGCTTGTGTGAAGGCTTCATATGCGACTTGATAATCTTCAGCGGCAAACAATACATCTTGTCTTCGTTTAGCCATTATACTGCTTCCTCAATTTGTTTATCAAAAGTTAATTCCAAAACTTCTAGTTTATTTGCCGGGACATATCTTAATCTAAGTTGAACGCTAAGACTATGCTCATGTTCATGTGTTCGTGTTTCGTCTAATTCAAATCTAGGATCTAAATTAACTATGCGTTGACAATCTTCCTTAATGATATCTATAACTGATTCGTCTAAAGGTTCAAATAATAAATTCCATATAATAGACCCAAATTTAGGATTCATTAATCGCTCACCTTGACGAGTATAAAAATGATTAGTTATGTCTTGTTTGGCAAGATCGTAGTCCTTGAGGGTAAACGGCCCGTGTCGCTTACCATATGTTGAATATCCTCGAAAAAGTGTTGCCATAATCACGCATATAAATAAAGAGTTCTATGTGTATTTATAGGAAAATTAACTGCTAATTTAATTTTTGCCTTGTATTTTTTTACTTTTTTGGTTGACATTTTCTTTATAGGTTGCTATAATATATAATAGGGGTTTAGCTCAGTTGGGAGAGCGCCTGTTTTACACGCAGATTGTCGCTGGTTCGATCCCAGCAACCCCTACCATTTAACTAAATATTTAAGTTAGGAGTTACTTAATGAAAATTAACGAAATTGAAAAACAATATCCTATTGAATTAGAAGATCCGGGAACAATTGAAGTACACGGATACGGTGACCAACGAACTGCTACTGTTATTAATATGCAAGTAAACAATGTTGGTCCTAAAAATAATCTTGCTGTTTTTGTAAATGCAAGTTATGGATTAACATGGGAACAAGGAGATCGTTCAGTTGGTGTAGGTAAAGGATGGCTTGCTAGTTTAGAAGAATATACTGTAGATGTTCAATCAATATTAGATGAGATGGGTACTGTAACAGATATACGAGAAGTAAACAAACCATTAGTTGATTATCTTAATAAACAAGTAACACAATTTTTAACAACAATCGAAGACCAAATCGCACAATATGCAGATGAAGGCAATTGAAATAGACGACTGGGCTAATGCATGGTTCAAAGCATTTAAAGAAATAACCAATCCTAATTCACAATTTACACATCAACAAGTTCCAAAGAAATTAACGTGTAAAGACGGATTCACTTTTTCTATCCAGGCAGGTCCTACACATTATTCTACTCCTAAAGCATTAGCAGATCATTACGATGCATTTGAAATTGGCTTTCCGTCTGCTTCCGAACCTATTTGGAATCAATGGCAGGAAGACCCCGACCAAGATCCAACCGAAAGTGTTTATGGTTGGGTTCCTTCAGATATTATAAATCATGTAATAGAATTCCACGGAGGAATAGATCCGGAAAATTTCGTACTAGAGAAGCTCGTTAAATAAATACAGTAAGGAGATCCATTAATGACTCGTGCAGTGGACATGGCAAATTTGATGGTAGCGGGCGAAGTACTTAGTTCCAATGAAGATGTCTTCGAAGGCGACTTAACTGTTGATGCTAACACTAATAAAATAGTAGCCGGACCGGTAACAATACCAAACGTAACAATTAATGGAAATTTAAGTGTGTTATGTCGAAGCCTTACGGTAACTAACACTTTAACAATTGCCTCGGCAGGAAAATTATTTATAAAATAGGATTAATGAACAATGGCAGAGTTAATATTAGGTAGTACAACAGCAATATCAGAATCAGGTGGGACATTAACAATTCCTAATGATATGGTAGGTACTGGTGGATTACGATCACAGCAAGTTTTTACTTCTGCTGGAACTTCCACATGGACTAAACCTTCAGGAATAACCACTATTAAAGTTTATGTTACTGGTGCTGGTGGTGGAGGTGGTGGGACAAGAACTAATAATATAGCTGGGTATCATGGTGCTACGGGTGGAGCAGGAGGTACAGCTATAAAAATATTAGATGTAACTGATATAACCACTTGTACAGTTACTATCGGTGCAGGAGGTGCAGGAGGAACACACGCCTCAGGTCTTGGTAATACTGGATCAGCCGGAGGAACTTCATCATTTGCAAAACTTGCTGGAACAGGTTCATTTACAACAATCACTGCTACTGGTGGCGGAGGTGGCCAAGGTGGTGGAGGTGGAGCTAATAGGCAAGGTGGCGATGGAGGAGATGGTAGTAATGGAGATATAAATTTAAGTGGCAATGCTGGTGGAGGTGCTTCTGATCTCAATGGCAATATTTCCAGTAATACCCCACCCGGCTCTTTTTGGGGTGGTGCTGGTTTGTCAGAAGGTTATGGGGCAGCCAGTCCAACAAATGGTGCTCATGGTGGAGCAGGTGGCGGTGCTCATGGTAGTTACGGATCAACAGTAGGAGGTGCTGGCGTTGGTGGTGCAGGAATTGTTGTAGTAGAAGAATATTCATAAACTAAAAGGAGTAATAAAAATGAAAGCATTAATATTAAATAATAAAGTTGTGGATATTGCTGAAGCAGAGTTCCCAGTTTCACCAGAAATGACATGGATGGATGCTCCTGTTGGGTGTCAGTATGGTTGGTTATTAGAAGGTGATAGTTTAATTGCTCCTCCAGCCGATCCTGAATCTACTTATGCAGAAAAAAGAAAAAGAGAATACAGAGAATTAAACCAGTTAGAAATGCAATACGATGACCAAGTAAACGGCACAACTACTTGGGTTGATGCAATCGACGCAATCAAAGCCAAATACCCAAAACCGGAATAATAAATGAGCAGAATAGCAGACATAATAAAAACAATGGCATCCCCAACAACCGCTGAATTTGGCCCATCCAATGAAGATGTCTTCGAAGGTAACTTAACCGTTGACGCTAACACTAATATGATGATAGCAGGTCCGGTTGCAGTTCCCAATATAACAGTCAACGGTAATTTAAGTATAACTAATGAGGTTGACATTACCACCGGGGATTTAGATATTGACACAAACGGATCTTTAAGCATAGTAAATTAGGATAAATATTGTATGGCAAACATTAAACTAGGCGGAACAGTAGTAGCATCAGAATCAGGTGGAACTGTAACATTAGATAATGCAGTACAGGATAATATAACAAGACTTGGGACTGTGACTGTTGGGAACCTTAGTAATACATCTATTGTTTACCCTGCTGGTCATGTGATACAAATAATTCAGTATAACAACACAACTCAGTTATCAACCGCAAGTACATCATGGAGTACTTCAAATAAAGTTGTTTTTGGTACTATTACACCCCAATTTGCAAATTCTGATATTTTAATTCAGGGCCATATAGCCACTAGTGCTAACGCAAATGCGGCTTATGCTTTTGTTGACATTTACAAAAATGCTTCTGATTTTACAGAAACAGCAAATTTATCGGCGCAATCATATGGACTAACTCAGATGAATGATGCTTGTATATGGGCCACGAATGGTTATGCTTGGTTAGATACTTGTTCAGAAAATTCTACTAGTGAAAAAACTTATGGTCTTTCTGTTAGAGCACATAGTAGTTCCGGTTCTGCAACTCTTGGTTGGGGAGGTCAGGGTTTTAGTGTTATGGTTCTTCAAGAAATTAAAAGATAATAATTTAATAGGATATTAAAATGGCAGATATAAATTTCTCGGCACGTTTAGAGGCAATTTCGGAATTAGCAAAAATTGCTGATGCTGATTTTACAGCAGAGAATGGTGAAATTACAAGATGGACTAAGGGGGATAAACCTACAGAAGAAGAAATTCAAACTAAACTGGATTCTACTGCCTATGCTCGTAACCGCCAAGTAGGATATTCCACATGGCAGGACCAGTTAGACACACTATTCCATGACATGACTGCAGGAAAGGGCACTAAGGATGGGGAATGGTATAAGGCAGTGGCAAAAGTAAAATCGGACAACCCTAAACCCTAACACGGAAAAAATGCATGACAGGTCCTCATATAGAAGATCACTTGAATCATTGGCAAGAACTCGAACAAGAGCGTGATCACTATCAAGAACAATATGAGGCAGTTCAAAAAGAATTAAAAGAAGTAAAAAAAGAATTAAAACATATTAAAGATATCTATTTCAGAAACAACTAAGGAATTTCTGTGTCATTTTATACTAAAATGCCTATCTTCCAAGTAGAAACTTTAACCAGTCACGATGTATTCCCTACAATGAGAGAAGCAGAATTAGTATATCAACAAAAAATCAAATCAAATATTCCATGCGAATTATACAAAGAAGGTATAAAAGTAAAAGAATATAAACCCAAAACGTTGGATAATATTAAAATAGATGTATGACTACGATGCTTGGGTAAAATGTCATCCAGATGACTTATGGATATTCGACAAACTAATTCTTGCCAAAAAATTAGGTTACCTATGTGGACCAGCAGAAGTAGCAGTACCTGAATCAAATAATTATGTAGTTAGACCTTGTGTAAACCTTGCTGGTATGGGTATTGGTGCTGAATTACGTTTTTTAGAAAAAGGAATACAGGATTTAGAACCAGGCTATTTTTGGTGTGAAGCGTTTGAAGGTAGACATTTAAGTGTCGACTATGCTATTAATACTAACTCACGCACAATAGAACAAGGAGTAACAACCGAAGGATTTCGAGGTGTTGCAAATCCTTTATGGAAATTTGATAAATGGATAAGGGTTAATGATAAATTAAAAATCAACTTTATACTAACGAAACTCAAAGGCTCCTACGAGCATATAAATTGTGAATTTGTAGGCGGCAAACTTATAGAAATGCACCTAAGACCTAACACAGATATGGGTGAATTTAATGAAATAATTCCTGTATGGGAAGACGAATTAGCTATTCCTCCAGAAAATTATATATATGTTGAAGACAAAGATTACAATAGAAACGGCTTTTTCAAGCGTTAAAGAATACTTTAAAGAAAGTCATAGACTAAGTCCTTTGGCATTTTATTGTGAATTATGCGAAACCATTCTTGTTTGTGGTGCCAGTGCAATATTAACTTATACTGTACTAAATCCTGCCACTAAAATATTCATTCCTATGATGTTTATAGGTAGCATTTTAGGCGTTATTGCTACATTTAAACGCAAGGCCGCATTTGCAATTATTCTAACAACCTGGTTTGTAATAATGAATTTTATTGCATTAATTACATTATTCGGTTGACTTTTTTAACTAAACCATTTATAATAGTACTAATAATAATGCTTTTCTAGTTTAACTTATATTAGAAAGGTAAAACGGGTAGGACAAACCTGTATCTTTTAGGTGTTCTAAAAGAAAATTTTTGTCCGTAACAAGGTAAAGTGAAAGGAAATTATGAAAAAAATCATAATCCTAATTACCATGGCAGTTTTTGCTGTGGGCTGTTCAAGTAATACCAGGCCTGTACTGGATCCTGAGGAAACCAGAGAATTAACTGTGGAAAGCCTTAAGCCAGTTACATATCCTGATCAATCTGATCGTCCTGAATGGGTAATGAGCGAACCGTTGCTTGAAGGCGATTTAATTTATTTCACAGGTGTGAGTTCGCTTTATGCCACAGAAAAATCTGCAAGACGTGATGCTAAACGTGATGCTATATTTTCCGGTATGGAATACTTGAGCACCGTTGCTAAAGCAAAATACGAGCAAGCAGAAATGGGCTTTGGCCTTGACGGAACTACTCTTGCTCCGACTATTGGTACTCGAGGTTATTACAAGTTCGTTCATATGAATGTACTTAAAGGTGCCCGTACTACTAAATGGTATTTTGAACGTGAAGCCGACATGGTTGGTCGTCCAGGATACAAGTATTTTGCACTTGTAGCGATACCGAAAGAGCATTTTTTCGAAGCGTTCGCGAATACTGCAAAAGCCAATGTTCTTAAAGCACAAAGAGATGCGGCCAATGCCGTTACTCAAATTGCTAAGGATCAGGCAAACCAAACTGTTGAGTTTTGGAAACTCGTAGAAGAAGAAGGTCTTACCACTGATGACTTTTTCCAAGTTCCTGGTAAGCAAGTTACCGCTCAACAATAACCCATTCAGGCGTAGTTGTTATAACTGCGCCTATTCTTTAACTATAGGCTAATAAAGGGCAATATGAAAAATATAAGCATAAACATTTTATGTTTTGCACTACCGTTTATTTTAGGTTGTACGGCATCTGCACAAACGACCCCAAGCAAACAACCAAAAACAAATAGAATTGAAACGTTTTCACAATTAGATAGTACAGAACCAGCAGAAAGACCTAACTGGTTACAAGTTGTTCCTGAATCAACAGAAGGATTTTATTTTGTTGGTATGTCTACTAAGCGTACTGAAAAACGTAATGCAAGAAATGAATCATTTAATGATGCATTAATTGGGTTTGCTCGATACTGTGGACTAAATGTACAATATCTTTCCGAGCATCGTGATACAAGTATGGGTGGAAACGGAGGACTCATTGATACATTCTCAAAGGGCAATACAATTTCTAAGATGCAAGCAGAAATGCTTTTAGGAAATGTTTCTACTAAAGATCGCTATACAGAAAAATATAGTAATTTTTATGGTGGTAGTTTTATGGGCCATGCATTTGTTGATTCAACATTAATTTATGTGCCGAAAGAAGAAATGGATTTGTGCAAGAAAAATCGCAAACAAGCAAATACATTTCTAGCTCAAAAAACTAACAAAATAAAAAAGTTAGAAGAAAAAAATGAATCACTAGAAAATCAACTAGTAGTTGAAAAACAAAATACTAGTGTTGCTCTAGCTCAAGCCCAACAAAGTTCAGAATTCTTTAAACAGGTTCTTAACAAACCAACTCATACGGTTGCTAAAAATCAAACTATAAAGAAAGAAAAAATAATTGTCAAAAGGCATGTTCAAACAAATACAAAAGGATTATTTACATTATCGGCAAAAGTTTTAATTAATAAAATGCCGCAAGATGCAAGTACTGGTGAAAGATATGGAGTTATTTGGTCAAACAGTAATTGTGGTATAGGATTACATACCTGGAAAATGCCAACCGGAAACCAACCTGGATTTTATTTTGATCCTATTTGTAGTACGAGCCATGCAAGTAATATAAACGGAAAAGCAAACAAAAAAGAAGGTCATACATATCTTGTAAAAGCAATAATAGATATAGAAAATAACGAAGCCCGACTTTATGTTGATGGTATATTAGAAGGTACTTCTAAATTAAACAAAAATGAACCATTAGCAAGTAAAAATGATAATTGGGTAACAGGTAAAATGCATGGTCAACCTAACTTTAATGGCGAAGTTATTGCTAAAAATTAAATTTTACTAGAAGAAGCAGATGTTTGTAATTTATAGCCAGTTATTCCGCTTCCTGTTCCTTTAGACCAAGTTTCCCATGTAGGGATTTCAATAGGCGGATTTGTTGTTCTGTTCACAACTGCCCTATAAGCAACCTCACTCATTCCAGGCAGAAACTTAGTTGCTTCAACATAATAAATAAATTCTGCCTGTCTTTTTTGATACCCTGTAGATTTTCCATCTTTAGTATCGCTTTTATATCCGTCTGGATATTTAATTCTCATATCTTGGATACCTTCTGTCCGTAACCAAGATCTATCTTTTAAATCTGAATAATCTCCAAGCATTAACGCACTTGCTTCAGCTACTCGTCGATCTCGTTGTTCGCCATAACCTTGAATCATGGAGGCAACATTATTCCATGCTTCTGTTGTACTTTCTACTCCACTATCTGCACTAGCCGCATTTCTTATTGCAGTTATTAAATCATAATTTGTTTCTGATATGATTGCCTTTGAAATACTTCCAATACTATAACAAAAACTAACAAATGCATCATATTGGTTTTGTGTTAAATGTGTTGGTTTATCCCCTAATTCCGATCTTAATCGTTTTTCAGCTGTTTTAAGATCTTGTCTAAACAAACTATATGCTTGATCTTCTGTAAGTCCATTTATATTTGTATCCTCAGATAAACTATTATAACCAATTCTGTATTCAGATCCATTCCAATATTGATATGCCCTCCATCGTTCAAACCCAAGTATTAACAAAACTCCGTTATCACTTATTTTTAAACTATCCATAGCAATTTTTGTACTAGAATAATTATCAGTATCCTTTACAAAAATAGTATAATCGTATATTGTTGCCGCTGTTGCTGAAATAGCCATTATTTGTAAACTATTGCTCCTACATCTTCTTGTTGTTGAGATCCTGGATCTATTGCAACACTTATATTATGATTAAACCAAGGTTCTTCTTCTGGTACACGAGCACATATACTTGTTGCTGTAGTGGTATTACCGACAAGACTTTTTAATTTAGGTGTTTTTGCAGGCTGTACAGTAGCACTATTTAAATCTACCCTCAAGGCTTGTACTCCAAATTGGCCTGTCGATTTTATGTTACCATTCATATCAGAATGTAAAATAAAATCTTTCATACTATGTAATTCAAATTTACCTACCATTGCATCTATTTTAATACCATCCGAACCTTGACTAAGAATGTTAACTCCATTACCACCATGTATATTAACATTATTATCTGCATGTATGTTTACATCTTCTGCTGAATGCATAGATATACTACCCTTAGCATATACATCAATCTTTCCGTCATTACTTAATTCAACCCAGTTATATCCGTCTCGACTAATAATATAAATCATTCCATGTTCGTCATTTATCATAACTTGAGCGCCATTTCTTGTTCTAAGACGGATCATGCTGTCTGTTCCTTCACTATCGCCATCGTCCATAACAAATTGATGTTGACCAGGTGTAAGTACTCCAAACACTCTGCTAGGTGCTTCTCTACGAGCTCCGCTAGTTGTGGTTCCTCTTACTGCATCATTGGTTAGACCTTGTGTATCTAATGCATCGGCCATAGGATCATGCTTAGGTCTTAAAACGTCTTGCGGATCATTTTTGTTTCTTTCTGCGGCAGGACCTAAACCGCCATAATTAGTAGCACTAGGTATCCCAGGAACTGTAAAATTTTTCTCTTGATGATATAAACAACCCATCAACACACCATTGTTAAGGTCCCCTCCAAGAAAACCGATAACAACTAACGAATCTAGAGTTGGTGGAACCATCCACATACCATAACTTTTTTTAGTATTATCAAAAGATGTGTAATCAGATGTTTCATATTCTTCAGCAGTTGAACCTGCAAACGGAGACATATAACGTACAAGTGTCCAAGCCGATTCAAGGTGCTCTGGACCATTAAAGTCAGGAATCCATACCTTTATTCTTCCCATTCTGTCGCTATCAGAAGTATCTTTAATTTTACCTACATATAAACCATTCGGTTGGTTAAGAACACTTGTAGGGACATCAGTAAATCTGTCTGCTACTTTTGCACTTCTTCCGTCTAATGCCATAATTTTTCCTTACGCTGGTGGACAATATAACTCAAACCAGCCATCTGCATCTGTATATTCATTGCTTCGTACATGGTATTTTGAGGCACCCGGTTGGGTACTGCAATCTCTAAATTCAAAATGTGCATAATTCCATCCGTCTGTGCCACTCCAATATAAACTATTTGCAATTGCCTTTGCACCAATAAGCCCCCAAATAATTTGATTACCTGCTGAAATTGTCGGATCGGCTAAACTTGTAGTCATATATTCATAATCTGGTGATGTGGCTGGTAAAATAATTTTAAATCCTGTTCCAGTTGAATGGTGGGATTCTTTATATTCAGTAGTAGTTTCACCTGCTTTTTTTAATGCATCATGTGCTGATGCAGATCGAACAGATTCGTTTACATATACTACTTTTTGTATTGCAGTATCGGAAAGGCATCCTCTAATAAACGTTGATACTGATTCTCGTATTTTTGGATGTAACCTAGCAATATGCCTATCTGTTATGTCATGTCCGGTTGCTGTAAAACTATAAACACCACCAATTGGTTCTTCTCCGTATCCTGCTACTGAACCGACAGGAGGAGCCAGACCTAATTGCGTTTTTTCGCTTGTTGGTGTAGTAACTTCTAATTCATATGCCATTAATTTTTCCTATATCTATTAAGGTGTCGTATCTTCGTTTAATTGATCTGATGTTGTTATATTATTATTCGATTCTGCTGGTTTGGTATTATCAACAACTATATTTTTATCTAATTGTCCTTTTATTAAATTATAATTTGATGCTAAACTTCTATACGCCTGTAAATGTTGGGTAAATCCACCATCAACGTAAGATGAGATAACATGTGTTACACAATATAATCCACTTATAGTAAAACTATCAGTTATTATAGTATCGCCTGTTTCGTCATGTTCTTGTGGCATCAATAATTTAAAATAAAATAAATTAGATCCATGATCATAATGAGCGGCAAGATTAGTACCTATGTTTGCATATTGTTTATTAATATTAGACATGCCCAACCAGTATGGATCTCCAACAATATTTAATTCTATATTCATAAAGTCGCCGCTTGTTTTATCTGCATATACTTCACCAAATCTAAGAGGAGTAGCACCTGCAACTTGTGTCGTGCCAGTTACTGTATCTGTAGGAATCCCAGTCGCCTGCACTGGCGGAGCATACCAGTTTTCTTGTTCCTGATCATTTTCAGCAGAAAAAGATTCTAAGTATGTACGTTTTATTGGTTCCTCATCTGCTTGTGGTACTGACAAAAATTCTCCAAACTTTGGAGGCATAACTGAAGAATTTAAACCTGTTCCGTTGGTATCTGTTAATGACTTAGCCGGTTTTGCTCCATCTGATGTTTCGGCAATTTCGGGAGAAGATGCAGTTAAATCTTTATTAGGGACCGATCCCGAACTGTCGCTAATGTCAGCACTTGGGTCTTGACTTAAAATAGTATCAGGATTACTCTGCATACCTCCTCCTGTAGCTACCATTCTCCAATATATATAATTCAGTTTTATATCAAAATTTAATACTTCTGTATTTTGTCCAGTATACATATACATGTATTTTTTTGTTAATAACTTGAATTTACCAAGTTGGCCTACTCTTTGCTTTTGTTTTTCCGGATCAGTAAAAAATGCATCAGATAGTGCGGTTAGTCCTTCATCCACTACAAGTTTTATTTTGTATATAAATATTTTTTGGTAAACTTTTCTTTTTGTATCATAGTTATTTGTTATTATTACTTCAGGCACTATTTTAAACCACGCATGTGGACTATCCTGTTTTGTTTCTTTATCCTCGCCAGTTTCTTTTGCTTTTCCTCCGTCAATTGTAGGTAGTTGTTGCATTTCTACTGTTGCCGCAATTGCAACACTAAGAATATCAATTATACTAGATCCTTTATGAAATTCTGAAGTAAGAATGTCACCTTCTAATGAAAGTTTATGTTTAGGGGCCCCCGAATATACTTGTAACCCGCCAAACACCCATTGAGACATTTGCTCAGAAGTTTTGTCGAACCCTATAGAAAAAGTATCAGGAAATTTTGCAGAGTGTTGTGTTTCAAGTTTTGATTCTTCATTTAATATTTTAGAAAATTCAGTAGTAAATTGTCCTAATGTATTTGCAGATATTTTTATAGAACCGTGCAAATCTTGAACACTACTTCGTAATGCTATTTGACCCATTTCAACTAACTTTAAATAATATTTTGCTCCACCTTGATCAACTGCAACTGTAAAATCAGTTATTACCATAGCATAAGAAAAATGATATGCTTTTTCTTTTGAATTTTCAACTGATTTGTCGTCGTTTTCTTCAAACGAAATTTCTAACAAGTATATGGTTTCAGTTCGACTTTTTAATCCTAACGCCTTTTCGCCTCGTACAATATAATCTAAAAGAGAAACACCCAGCGGCTCGGTTATTGTCATAGTAGCAGTTAATGCATATGCCGCCCTTCCTTTAGGAGTCCAATTTACTATATGGGTTGTCTCTAACTGAGTTATATTAAACTTACTAGTTACACCGGTTTCTGCAACTACAATACCATTTTCACTGTTTAATGTTTGGATACCAGACTGTCCTGCCTTTGTCTTATCTTTCGGGGACATCATTGTTAAACGAAGATGATATGTCCAAGATTGTTGAGTAGTTAATACATTAGGTTGCCATTGAATATATAAATCTTCTTTCGTGGCATTTGACGAAAACGGATTTGTTTTAGCTCCGACAGTTCCGCCCATTTGTGTACGATGGTCGTTGTATGTTGTTTCGGTTACTGGAGCACCTATCTTATGCTTGTCTCTTGGATGAGTACCGGACGCTCCTTTCGTTGCCCTTGCTGATCCTGTTATAACATTTTGCGCCGTCATATTTTACCTATAGAATATACTTGCTAACATTATCATTAGAAGGAACTTTTATACTCGTACCTGCTTTAAAATCCCATACTGGATCTCTTAATATATCTCTATTAAAAAATGTGAATACCCACCACAGCCTAGGAGAACCATATAATTCATTGCTTAAAATATCAGGTCTAAAATTATGCCGTTGCTGTAAAGCTACAGTTCGTTCGTCGCCTTGTTCAGATACATCAGGCGGATCGAATATATCTAAATATCGGCTTGTCATTGGGGTTGATGCATATACACTATTTTGTTTATATTTTGCAGAATATTCAGCCATTATATAAATCCTTCATTTTTAACAAGCATGCCTTTTCTAAAATCGTTATAATTCCAATCTGTTCGTACATCGCTTGGTCTATGTTGTACGCTCATACTAACAAATACATTCATTACAGATGGTACTTTAGTTCTAAATACACCTGATTGGGAATCTTTACTTCCAACTTTTTTACCACCACTATACGGTACGTCAACTTCAACATAATCAACCTCATTCGGTAAATCATATGAAAAACTTCGTATAACTACTGGTACATTTTTAAACATTAGATCTCCATATGCATAAAAACGTAATACCGGAGGTGGCTTTCCAGGAGTAGCAGTAAATTCTCCAAAATGCATTTTACTTACAGTACGCAAAAAATGTATTGCACCTATCATATATTTTGCTTCTGCATCTGATTGGGCTGTAAATACACCACCAACATCTATTTGGGGCGGTCTTGATTTAGAAAAACTACCAAATTGATAATTGGTATGAACTAAATCATAATCCATATATTCAACTAAATGTTGTACGTTCATTGTAGGTGTATAAGGAAACAAGACACCTTTTGTTCGACGAATAGGTGCCAACACTTCACTGACATCATTTTCTGATCCATTACTAGTATCATCCCCGCCTCCAAATAATCCTTCCCACAGGCCTTTACTAAAATCAAGACCACCGCCGGTCATAGGACCACCAAACACATTTTTGTTTCCAGGGGGTACTGCAATTCTTACTCTATAATCTTTTGCGTCTTGCGGACTAGAAGAAAACCAATCATCAAAAAAACTCATTAATTAATCCTTTTATCTATCATTGTAAAGATGTTTCCATCCCATTTACCAAAAAACTTCATAAACACTTTTCCTTTGTCTTCATCAGATGCACTAGAACGCATAACATCTCTAAAATTAGTTGCACTCATGTCATCTTCATATGTTGGAACGGTCATATAATAAACTCGTTCTGCATTTGTATCTGGATCCAATCTACTTTCTAACTTAACACCATCATTATATTGCTGTAACACGTTTCCAGGACTTAGTCTTCCTATATCTTTTTCACTAAATGCAAGTATCACTGCTGTAGTATACGGGTCTCGTCCTATTAAATTAATGTCTGGCCTATATGGCATTGTGTTTACTATATGATCGGCCTGTATATTAAACATTGTTGATATAATATGTTGCTTCTCCGGAAAAGTAAACGGATCTTTTGAATAATTGTTTTCATCATGCATTGCTTGTTGTTTTTTGCCAAACATTGTGGCGATAAATATGTTGTCAGCACCAAACTTATCAGCTAAAAATTTATATACTTTATAGTGACCCTTATGCATAGGTTGAAATCTTCCACCATAAAAAACAACAACTTTCTGCGTATGATCTTCAGTCAACAATTCAGGAATATTCATATACAATCTCTTTACTATATTTATAGTCCGAAAATCATTGACTTTTTGGCGTTCTGAATGTATAATAGTAGTAAACTTATGGAGTATTCTTATGGCGAATTACTTAAACAATAAAGACTTATTAAAAGAAATACATAAATCAAAATTTACATATTGCTGGGTTAATAATAAGGAAAAACATTATTTTTACGATGCAATTATTTTTGATAAAGACGAAATAACCGAAGAATTAATAGAAACATCTTTACAAATACGAGCTGATAGAACCGCAGTTCAAGCATTTGATAAAGCGATGTTTGATTTCCAACTTTCTGGAAAAAAAGGTGACAAACCTAAACTAAACAGTTTTAAATATGACGGAACATTAAAACATAAAGAAACAGAATTAGTATTTAGGCTTATGTCCTTTGATCATATTCCTCTAGAACCAGGAAGAAAAAACAAACCCAAAACCCAAGCAGATCATCACGCAAAGGTTAACTTCCCACCATTTAAGCATGTTAGTGCAAAAGGCCGTGAAATTGCTCGATCACATTGGAAGGGCGATCGAAAAACAGGCACATTTAGTGTTGACCACGGATACTTAACAGACCACTTAGCAAAGATGTTTATAAAATTATGTGATAGATATTCTACCAGAGCAAACTGGCGAGGATATACTTATGTAGACGAAATGCGTTCGCAAGCATTATTACAATTATCACAAATTGCATTACAATTTGATGAGAGTAAAAGCCAAAATCCTTTTGCTTATTATACGGCTGCGGTTACTAATTCATTTACTAGAATATTAAATATTGAAAAACGTAATCAAAACATACGAGATGACATGCTTGAAAAAGCAGGTCATAATCCTAGCTATACTCGACAAATGAAACATACTATCGAAGCAGGTGAAAGATCAGAAGCCGAATATCAAGAAAAACAACAACTAAAAAAACAAATAGAGGAACAATATTAAAATGAGTAATCTTTTTAAAAAGGTTGCTTGTTTCACAGATATTCATTTTGGTTTAAGAAATAATAGTAGACAACATAATACAGATTGTGAAGAGTTTGTATTATGGTTTATTAAAGAAGCCAAAAAAGCAAACTGTGAGACTTGCATATTCCTAGGCGACTGGCATCATCATAGAGCATCTATTAATGTTAGCACTATGAATTATACGATGTCAAACTTAGAATTTTTATCTAAGGCATTTACAAATGTCTTTGTAATAATGGGCAACCATGATTTATTTTATAGAGATAAACGTGAAATTAATAGTGTAGCATTTGGTAGTTTATATGATAATATACATATTGTAAATAATATTTTTACAGAAGGCGATGTAAGCATAATACCTTGGTTAGTTCAAGATGAATGGAAAGAAATGCCTGGTATAAAATCTAGGTATATATTTGGTCATTTTGAACTTGGCGGATTCCAAATGAATCAGTTAATAGCCATGCCTGAAACAGGAGGCTTGCAAAAAGCACATTTTAAAAATCAAGAATATGTGTTCTCTGGTCATTTTCATAGTCGTCAAGAACAAAAAAATGTTATATACATGGGTAACGCATTTCCGCATAATTATTCGGATACATGGCAAGATGATCGAGGTATGATGATACTAGAATGGGGAAAGAAACCAAAATACATAGCATGGCCGAATGCTCCTTCCTTTAAAACAATTAATCTTAGTACTCTTGTTGATGATCCTGAAAAATACTTAAAACCAAAAACATACATAAGAGTTACACTTGATATTGATATATCATATGAAGAAGCAACCCATATAAAACAAGTTTTTACAGAAAAATACGATTTACGAGAAATTGTATTGATGCCACAAAGAGAGGATGAATATGCTGACAATTGGTCAGCCGACGAAGGCGCTGTTTTTGAATCAGTAGATCAAATTGTACTAAATGAATTAACTGCAATTAAATCTACCCATATAAGTAACCAAAAACTTATTGACATTTACACCCAATTGACTGTATAATAATTCTATGTTGACAATTAAAGAAATTACGCTAAAAAACTTCATGAGTGTTGGCAACGTAACTCAGGGAGTTAGGTTAAGCGATTCCGGATTAACATTAGTTCTTGGAAACAATTTAGATTTAGGTGGTGACGGATCACGCAATGGAACAGGTAAAACTACCATTGCGAATGCGTTATCATATGGATTATTTGGACAAGCACTAACAAATATTCGGCGTGATAATTTAATAAACAAAACAAACGGCAAGCATATGCTTGTCATGATTGAATTCATACATAATAATATAACCTATAGAATAGAACGTGGACGAAAACCTAGTGTATGTAGATTTTTTGTTAATAATGCAGAACAAATAGATGAAACAGATGAAGGGCAAGGAGAAAGTCGATTAACTCAAGAGCAAATTGGTAAAATTCTTTGTATGTCGCATAATATGTTTAAGCATATTATGGCACTCAATACATACACAGAACCGTTCCTTGCTATGAAACAAAATGATCAACGTAACTTAATTGAAGAGTTATTAGGAATTACTTTATTATCTGAAAAGGCGGCACTACTAAAAGAATTAGTACGTGAAACAAAAGATAAACATAAAGAAGAAGAATACAGAATAGGCGGTGTACAACAAGCAAATGAACAAATTAAAAGTTCAATAAAAGACTTGCAACGGCGCAGTGATATATGGGATAAAAAACATACAGAAGATATAGAAGAATTAAAGACTAAACTGTTAGAACTTGCTGAAATAAACATTAATAATGAATTACAAGCACACAAAGACTTAGAGGCATATAGCACTAAACAAAGAAAAACGTTACAACTAGACGTGGATTTAACACAACTAGACACCAAAATAGCCAAATTAAATCAGGATCTAACAAGCATAAAAGATGAAGCATGTCATGTTTGTGGTAAATCATTAGATGATGATTTGCACAAAACATTACTAAAAGACAAAACAAACAAACTAAAAGGATATGAAAAAGATCATAAAGTTGTAGCATCTGAAAAAAAAGAATTAGGCGAATTAGGCAAACAACCTGTTGCTCATTACGATAGCATAAGCAAAGCATATGATCATAAAACAACATTAGATACATTATCTAACCAACTTGAACATAAATTAACAGAAACAAATCAATATATAGATCAGATTGAAACACTAAAAAATAAAGGGTTACAGGAAATTAATTGGGATAATATTAATGAACTAGACAACTTAAGAGAACACCAAGAATTCTTACTTAAACTACTAACAAATAAGGACTCTTTCATAAGAAAGAAGATTATAGAGCAAAATCTTAGTTTTTTGAACACAAGACTTAAATATTACTTACAAAAACTAGGTCTTCCACATTATGTTAAATTTCTTAGCGATATGAGTGTAGAAATTACAGAACATGGTAGAGATTTAGATTTTGATAACTTGTCAAGAGGAGAGCGAAACAGACTTATCTTAGGATTAAGTTTCTCGTTTAGAGATATGTTTGAATCTATGAATACTCCAATAAATTTATTGTTTATTGATGAACTTATAGATTCAGGTATGGATATAAGCGGAGTTGAATCTGCATTAGCTGAGCTAAAAAGAATTACAAGAGATAGAAATAAGAATATATTTTTAATATCACATAAAGACGAACTTGTGGGAAGGGTAAATGATATACTTAACGTAGTCAAGGAAAATGGATTTACCACGTTTAGTTGTGATAAGGAGGTTTTAGAGCATGCCTAATGCTCAAGCAAAATTTTTTATAGCGGCTCCATTTGGAAATTACTTAAAATTCGAAAATGCTATAAGTGTTAAAGGTAGCTATACAATGTTGCATAGACCAGGCTTGGTTAAGCAACTTATCAAAACACTTAGGTATGATTTTAATAAAAAAGGTTGGAAAAACGAATTAGGACTTCGTAATCCGGGTATAAGACGAGGTCTAAATAAATACAAACATAATGACAGAGAAGTTATTAGCATTGCCGCAATACTACCAATTGATTGGGAAGACTTTGCACGAATAATACCTGACTATATAAACTTAGAACTCAATCTAAGTTGTCCAAACACAGATAAAGTAGAAATTAATTATAAAACACTTACTAAGTTTTACAATGCGTTTTGGGATAATAAAAGACAATGGTGTATAGCCAAAATATCGCCTCTATCTACAGAGGACGAAATCAAAAGGTTATTAGACATTGGGTTCGGTCAGATCCACTGCTCCAACACCCTGCCTATTACTGGCGGAGGATTGAGCGGAAGGGAATTGATAAACTACACAGCGAAACACATCGATTTCCTGAAGACAAATTATCCCTCAGTGAAGATTATCGCAGGAGGCGGAATTAACCATATTGATATTGTTAATTTTTATAAAGGCAGAGGCGCGGATTATTTCAGTTTAGGAACTGTTTGTTTTACACCTTGGAAATTACGCAAAATACTCAATGCCTAGTAAAAGCAAAATTAAAGGTAGTTCATTTGAACGAGATGTTGCAAAAGAATTATCCGAACTGTACGACGAGAGTTTTGTAAGAACTCCGTCGTCGGGTGCTTATGTTGGCGGCTCTAATGTAGTACGAAAAGATTTTTTATCCGAGGGACAAATACAGTCTTTCAGAGGAGACATAATACCACCCGACGAGTGGAAATATTTTAACGTAGAATGTAAATCATA
>Ga0080013_1000560_pt1 | contig 52528 bp, 65 predicted proteins | sample ETNvirenome_6_85_FD_69236 | JGI IMG/M metagenome (GOLD analysis project Ga0080013, IMG submission 69236) | Marine viral communities from the Pacific Ocean - ETNP_6_85 (SPADES assembly) (version 2) | ecosystem: Environmental > Aquatic > Marine > Oceanic | place: Pacific Ocean | collected 2013-06-19
TACTCAGATTCTCGCCAGCGTCATCGAGCCTATCGACGTTCCAGCGGGGGGATGATTAAGACGGATGGCTGATCCAACAAGTACAATAGATATGCTGCTAGGGGTAAGTGGCGGAGCTGGTGGTACTGGAGTTGTAGGGTATGGGCTTTATCGTATCTTCGGTAAATCCAACGGTTCTGATAAACGTCTTGAAGGTAAAATGGATCAAATGATAGAGCAGCAGCAAGATGGTAATTTATTACTAGCTGAGATCAAAGGCTTGTTAAGCAATAGGTCTTTATAACTATTGTGATTTTATCACATAAGGAAGATATGTTATGGCGACACCTGTTGTAGCAAACACCACAGGAGCTTCGATCAAGAAGAAGAAGTCTCTGTCGGGCGCTGAGCAAATGGCGTTGGCAAGGGGGCAGTTGGATCCTAGTACGCTAGGGCCAGCGTCAGACTACAACAGTCGAGACGCTAGTAGGATCCTGGCTACGCAGTATACGGGAAGCAGCTCAGGGAGCGCAAGGGGAGCACGTAGCTCGACGAATCTGGATGCGGCCAGGAAGCGGAGGCAGCGAGATGATCAGGCGAAGGCGGAGGAAGCAGAGAATCGCCGGATCGAAGCGGAAGAGGAGCAGCGCCGCACGATAGGGCGGACGCCAACGAAGAAGCGTCTGACCGCGCAGCAGAAGAAGGATATTCTGGAAGGCCGCCAGGACCCAGATCCGTTGGGTTATCAGAGCGGCTTCGATGCCTTTACGCCGGCAGATCAGGGATGGCTGCGGCAGGCTCGTGGGATGTATCAGCCAGGTGGGAAGTTTGATCCTAACCAGCCGATAGCTGGAAGGGATTTCTCGTTGCAGCCTAGACAGGCGCTGACAGGAACAGAGCAGATTCAGCTGATCAATGGGCTGATAGATCCTAATCAGTTCGATCCGAGCGTGTTTAGCAAGGGTGATTCGAAGAGAATCAACGACGCGAGGAGAGAGTGGGAGAAGCGAGGGAACAAACCTGCGCAGCCGCCGAATCCACTGGCAGGTGGGAGGAGCGGGACACAGGGATTTGTTTCAACCCCTGATGATCGTACGAACACACAGTTCCTGGTGCTGGATCCTCGAAATGGGATTCTTCAGCAGCTGCGGGCAGGGGAGATTGGACCTGGAGACGTTGAGGGATCGAGATACTCACCAGAAGATCAAGCGTTGATCGGAGCTGCGGCAAAGCAGGGGCAGCCTGAGTGGCATCGGAGGAGGCGGGAGAGAGAAGCTGAGGAGCGGAGACAGGAGGCTCTAGACAACGCTGCTGCTGCTGGAGGAGCGCAGGAAGTAGATCTGATGGGGAGAGATGATCCGCCAAGGTACGATCCGCCTGCCGCGGTTGCAGCTGCACTGTTAGATCTCAAGCAAGGGCGGCATGGTATAACGGTAGCGGATGTTCGCGCGCTGCTGAACAACATGGACCCCCGCTTCCAGGATCAGTACAGTGGGCGGTTCAACAGGCAGCTTGCGGAGTTTGAGCAGCAGGGATTGACGAATGTTGGAGTGGAGGATCACAGGGCGGATGATGTGCAGCCGCATCCTGAGTCGTCTAAAGCTCTAGAGGATCGGTTAGCAGGAAAGCAAACAGTAGAGCCTTTTGAGTCGTCTGAGGATCTAGAGACTCGTTTGGCAGGGACGCAAACGGTAGAGCCTATCGAGCTAGATCCTGGGGGGCATGTAAGAGAGCCTATCGACGACGACACAACGGCAGGGCCGTTTGGTGCGAATCTCCAGGAGATCAGTGATAAGCTGGCGCGAGGGGAGAAGCTAACGGACCAAGAGTTCGCTATGCTGTCGCCTGAGATGCAGGAGCGAGTGCCACAGAATCTGCGGCCGGACTACACGGCTCCATTGACGGAAGAGGAGCTGTGGAATGAATGGACGGCCACGCAGGGAGCGGCATTGCAGGGGCTTACTGGGGCGCAGATAAGCGCTGTGCGGAACGGCTTTCGCAGCGGGGGAGCTGAGGGCGCGGCAGAGATGCTTGGGCTGGTCGGCACAGGAGTGCTCGACGACACAAGCGGGGTGGCGCCTGTCGATCCGCCGCCTGTCGATCCGCCGCCAGAAGAGCTGTCGCCAGAAGAGATCATCGAGCAAGAGCAGGAAGATACGCTGGGCAGCGTTATCTCAGACTTCCTGCCAGATCCTATAGATGAAGACGCACCAGAAGACAAGATCTACGATCCCACTGGAGTGTTGCAGGGTAAGATCGATGCAGGAGAGGAACTAACATGGGAAGAGATCGGTGCGTTAGATCCAGACGCGCGGATTGAGTATTTGAGGGATAACTTCGGCGAGCCAGACTCCGGCGTGTTGGGGGAGATTCGAGATAAGCTGTCGGAGATCGTTGCAGAGACTGGGTTCGACGCGGATGAGGAGTTGCAGCGGAGGAATGAACGGACCGCCGCGAGGTATGCGTCAGCGCGGGAGAAGCTTGCTAGGCAGTTCGGCATAGATCCTGGAGGACCGAAGACAGGCAGAGCAGCAAGAGCGTTCGAGCAGCTGTCGATCGCTGAGCTAGCTGAAGTGTCCGAGACGGAGAGTGAGATTGCTCGGATGGCTGAGGAAGTTCGTCAGACCACGTTAGTGAACTTGACGAATAGCCTTGCCGCGATCGGCGGTCTGGATTTGGAGACGGCCAAGTTCGGTCAGACGAAAGAAGAGTTCGACCAGGTTATGGATCTGGAGTTGAAGAAGCACGGCTTGAACGATTCTCAGATCCAGGCCGTCATTAGACAGATCGACGCTAGTATTGATCTGGATAGAGATATCTTCGATCAACGTGTATCAGAGGAGCTGCGTCGCTTCGGTCTGGACGAGCGGCAGATCGACGAGACGATTCGACAGATGTCTTTGCAGGGCCGCCTGGCGACGAAGGCATCGAATCTTGAATCGAGGAAGTTCAATCAGTCGATAAAAGAGCAGTTGAGGAGATACGAGCTAGATGAAAAACAGATCACCGCGATTATCGAGAATCTGACCGCAGAGAGTACTCTAGATGAAGAGAAGTTTAAGCAGCAAAAGACGGAAGAGCTGAGGCGATATGGGCTGGACAAGAAGCAGATCGACGAGATAGTTCGTCAGATGGGTATAGAGGGTCGTCTAGCAATGAAGGCGTCGAACCTCGAGTCGAGGAAGTTCAATCAGACAACTAAGGAGTTCACAGAGACTCTGGAGTTGGAGCTGAAGAAGTTTGGTCTGTCAGATCAACAGGTTCAGGCTACGATCAGGCAGATTGATGCTGATATCGCGAACTCGACGAGGGCGACTTCCGCGGAGATCGGGCAGCGTTGGGCAGATATTCTAGGCTTCGCAGGAACGGAAACAGGAGAGGTCAACGCTGACATGCTGGGCGTAGACCTGAGCGCTCTGCCTCCGAACCTGCCGGGTTATCTATCTATCGCTACACCGACAGCCAGTGTCGTGAAGGCTAGCTTTCAAGCGATGATGGGCAGGGCTCCAACAGGCGCAGAGCTTGCGACGATTCTGGAGGGATCGAGCGTTACGTCGGAGGGTGTTCCCACGATGGAGTCGAGGAAGTTCGCTTCAACGATTACACAGCAGGAAATGGATCGGGCGGCCAAGTACACGCAAATGGCGGAAGAGCTGGGCCTGGACGAACGGAAGTTCACACGGCTTCAGGAAGACAGCGATCGAGACTGGAATCTGATGACGGGAGATGTAGCCGCGCAGTTCGGATTAGACGAGGGTTTGTATCAGCAGGTTCGATTCGAGTTAGACAACGAGCTAGCTAGAATCATGATAGATCCTAATATGTCTATAGAAGATAGACAAACAGCCCAGGCTGCTGCTGTGGAGAAAGCTTCGAAGAGATTCCCTGAGGCGGATCGAGCTACGTTCCTGCAAGCAAATAGTTTGTTTGAACAGACGCATGGAGAGGCAAACAGGAATAGAGCTATTGCCGCCGGGATGGAGATGGAGAAGTATCTCACTGGGCAGGCAATGGCTACTATGCAGGAAGAGGCTATGCTTGGAGCGTGGGCAAGCTTGATGTCAGAGGCCTCACAGGCCCCTATGGTAATGGATGATATATTTGAGAACTCCACTGTGCTAGATGGATGGACGAGAATTACTAGTGGAGTGGTGCAGGCTGGTATGTCTGCGGAGGCCGCTGCGGAGGCTATTCTAGAGAATGCTGATCCTGCAGATCTAAGACGCTTCCGCGCGGAGTTGTTGGCTACTCCATTGATGAGAGACGGAGATAAGATTCTTTCAGATGAGCAATTCCGAGGGTTCTTAGAAGCAGCGTGGCCTTCTGCTCAAGCAGGCTTTCGACAGCCTATCACGTTCAAGGCAACGGACGAAGGTTGGTTCTGGAACTTGAAGCAGGGAAGACGAGATACCTTTATGAATCTACTAGCGGGCGCAGGCGCTGTTCCTGAGCGCCAAAGAGGCACTTGGTGGGAGCAGATACTAATGAGTGGAGGGCAGGTAGCGGCTGCTTACTTTGGAAGAACGCAGATAACTAACGTAGACTCTGGTGACGACGCATCTGAAGAGGGGACTGACTAATGGCCGGATTCTTTAACAAACTAGGACGAGGCCTAGCGGCGCTGTCTACGGGAGTGGCAGCAGAGCTCCCTGGAGTGTTAGAGCGTAGAGCAAGTGAGCAGATTCGACAGAATACGCTTGGGCGACAAGAAGAGCAGCGGAACGAAGGTCGTATTCGTGAGCGCTTTAAGACTGATCCTGATGGTGCGATCTCGGAAGCGCTCGAGGCGGGGAATCAGCGGCTCGCGGACTCGTTGACTGGGATGCAGACAGGGGGAGAGATTAGAGCGCTAGAGGAGGCTGGTACAAGCGCAATAGCACTTGCAGAGACAGCTTCCACCGAGGTCAGCGACGCGCCTATTGACACTCCAGAAGGCAGGTCTTCCGCTCTCGAGATTGCGCGAGGCCACAAGGCTGGGTTGACTGGAGAGCTGGCGCGGCTGCAAAGTCAGGTAGATTCTAGCTCAGTCGGAGCTGATCCGGTAGCTGCTACGATGGATCGATTGAGAGAGGTCATTAATGAAATACAAGCGAGGGAAGGACCAATAGCTTCTATTGATGGAATTGCTAAGAGGCTAAATGCCTTCATGGACCCAGAATCTTTGGATAGCGGCTTCAGGGCGCTGCGAACAGCGTTTGAAGCGGCTGGGTTGAGCTCTGAAATTACCGAGGGTCGAATCAATGTGCGGAAGCGCGCATTTCAAGCAGAGCGAGATGCGGCGTTCCAGCTGCTTATTGATCCGCTTGCTATGGGAGATCCAGAGGAGCTAAGAAGGCTCATAGTAGACTGGGATGTGTCTATCACTATGGAAGAACTTGCGGAAGCTGCCCTCGCTAATAATGAACGACGTCTAGAGGAAGGCGTGACTGAGCAGGAGCGCTACACTAATCAGCAGAGAGCTGCAGTAAAGTCTGATCTTCTGACGCGATTTAATCAACTAGATGCTGTGGGGCATAATAGAACAGTTGCTGAGGAGATGGGAAGACAGATCATAGCAGATGCCGAAGCTGGAGGATACTCAAAGCTAGTGAATACGTTTACAAAAGCTCTTCCAGTGATGTTGAACAAGTCGGCTACTGTAGGTAGGAAGGAGTGGTTAGAGAGAGCGCGAGATCAGTACAGCTCTGACAGGATAAGGTACTCTGAAACTTACATGACCGCAACTTCCGATGTGCCTATGGATGCTGTAGATCCGCTTGGAAATAAGTACTACTCCCTCGACGCTTTTAACAAGTGGGCGCAGAAAGAGATGCGTCTAAGGTGGCCTGAGTACGTCCCGCCTGAGAACGAGCAGGACGAAGAGCTTGCTAACAGTATTAGGAAGACTATAGATCAGGGACTTGAAGCTGAAGCTATGACTGCTATGATGAATCTCTCAGATGCTCAGCGATCTCGAGTTCAGTTGCTTCTAGATCAGATGCCTCCTGTAGTGGAAGAACCTGTAGTGGAAGAGCCTTCTGTAGAGGCGGTTCCTGGTAGTCGAGCGGCTAAGCTAGAAGGCTTCCTAGGTGACGTCGGCAGCGTAGCAGAAGTAATAGGCGCAGGCGCACAAGGAGTGGGTGATAGAGAGCGACCCTCTAGATTCCATAGACCAGGCAAAGGCGATTTGCCTCCAATCTTTCCTCAGGGAGACTAATCAATGTCTAGCGTATTGGAAGAGCTAAGGGCGATCAGAGGAGAGACTCCTTACGTAAGTGGGACTAGTGTTCTCGAAGAGCTACGAAGGATACGAGAGAGTAAGCCGACCAGCTCTGATCTTACAGAGAAGATCTTTCCTCAACATGCACCAGAGGAACAGCAACCGAGGAGCTATGGCACGTCGCTGATAATGACTCCGAGGATGAGATCAGCGGAGAAAGCGGCAGACACGGAGTTTCAGAACATTCGCACAGCCGCGTTTAGATCTGGGCAAGGGGAAGAGTTCGAGCAGTTCATGGAGCAGCAGGGCCGCGTTGGTGCAATAGGAACGTGGAACTACGTCACAGAAGATATCGTTACTCCTATCTTCGACTTGCTCAGTATAGGAAACTACACTGTTGCGGGAGCAACGCAGGAGTATCTACGAACGGGCAGCTCTTGGGAAGCCTTTAAGCAGGCAGGCGTGGAGTTCGCTAACGCACTTCCAGGACTCGAGCTAGAGGGAGCCAGGAGACCGTCATTCACAGATATCTTTGGCGACGGAGACGGAGATTGGTCAGCGGCAGTTGGAGGCTTTGCGCTCGATGTGATTCTAGACCCGATTAATCTCGTGCCAGGAGTTGCGGTGGCGAAGGCCGTTAGTCGGGCAGGTCGAGCAGGACTAGATGCAGCAGGCCCGCTAGGAAGATTGTTCGAGACTACGTTTATGAGAACTGGTCGGATGAGCAGGGATCTGAAGAACGTCTCGTCAAAGCATGCTGGCGCTGGTCGACAGGTGTTGAAGCATGAACAGCTGTTAGACGCGGATCGTGCTAATATGTTGCTGGAGGAGCAGGATCGTCTGGATGAGCTGTTCGGGAGTCTGAGAGACGAGGAGGCGTTGCTGCTCGGTACGTGGCTGGACTCGGGGCAGCTAGCACGGCGTCTGGATGAAGCAGCTGTAGCAGGCATAATTGATAAAGAGAACATCCCTGCTGCGACGGCGGTAGGAAAGAAGTTACAGCAGCATTGGACTAAGTACTTCTCTGGCGAGGTGGATCGTGGTGTTGTTCATCACGGGATGTTCCGGAATAACTATGTGCCTCACTACGAAGCGGTTGGGCGGAGGACTAGTAGAGCACAAAAGCGTCTAATCGCTGATCGCAAAGGGATCTCCCCTCATGATGTGATTGACGATGTGCCCGCCAGATCGTCCTCAGGGGTCGCTGGAGGCAATCCTGGGCGTATGGCCGAGGCTCAGGCACGGTCCGTCCCAACCACCGCGGAGCGCCTGGTGAACATCCTGGACGGCATAGAAACCGGCGGGGTGGAGAGAACGATTGAGCTGGACATTCGGAATGTAGCGAAGCTCCGTGCTGTCAGCCACGTGAAGCAAGTAACGTGGAGGAAGTTCCTGGACAATATAGTCAACGATACACAGATCTCTAAGAAGATCGATATGGCTCCAGACTACATGAATGGGCGGCAGTGGACCAGGAGGAAGCAGGAGCTGCAGAAGGGGAACCCTGGTTACAAAGTCATGGAGATTACCAGGAAGAACATTGCTCATGGAGAGAAGGTCGATGAAGTCACTGGGGCTTATCTAGTTCCAGAGATGGTTCATGACTACGTTGCAAGGGTGAACAACTCGTTCAACAACGAGGACGCCGTCGGTCGCTTCATGACATTCATCCAAGATCAGACGAATATGTGGAAGGGGTGGGCCACGTTCGGCACTGGTTATATAGCGCGGAATATTCAGTCGAGCGGGTTTGTGAACTGGCAAGCAGGAGTGGGGAGAGATTACAAGAAGCTCCTGAAGGGGGAGTTCCCCGGCACAGCGTTTCATACTCGGTACTTGCAGGGCTTGCGTGTGCAGCTGGCCGCGAATGGCTCCGGTCGTATGCCGCAGCGAGTAAAGGACGCGGCAGACGCTATCGCTAGGCGAACAGGCCATGATAACTTCATGAGCATCCCGTTGCCTAAGTTGAAGAACGAGGCCGGCGAGCTGATGGAGAGCTGGGAAGAGATCGCTGCCGCCGGCGAGAAGTGGGGTGTTCCGAAGCAGGCCACGAGGGTGTTCGATTTGCCAGAGGGCGCACAGCGTCAGATGTGGCAGGGCCTTGGTAAGATAGTGGACGTGTCGGACCTGGAGAAGCTCTCGCCAGACCACTTAACTAGACGCGCATTCGAGCTGAGTGGGAAAGCAGATCGTGATGTGTGGGAAGGCCTTGAGGACCTGAATGCGTATATGAAGGCGCACTTGGGGACAGAGAGTAAGATCATCAAGGCGAATAGGGCCGCGGCACAGATCACGGAGAATCAAGCTCGTTGGGCTCTCTGGATAGATCGAGTAGAGAAGGGTTCGACGCATCACGAAGGCGCGATGGCTACGAATCTATGGCACTTCGACTACACTAATTTGACGGACACGGAAAAGCGTGTGTTCCGCGTGGTCATGCCTTTCTACGCATGGACTCGCTTCAACGTGCCTAGGCAGATGATGGCGCTGATCGAGAACCCTGGTAGGATGTCGAGAGTTCCGAAGTTCAAGAACGCTGTGGAGAGTCTCTCCGCAGATATGGAAGGAGTGCAGCAGCCGGATTACTACTCAGAAGTTCAGGCGATGAACTTGAGCTTTATTGAGAGAGACAAGCCGCTGTTTGCACAGCTGGATCTTCCGCCACTCGACCTGAACCGCTTGGGTCCGAATGAGATGATGTCGAACGTGAACCCGATGCTGAAGCTAGCGGTCGAACAGATCCCTAAGGGCGGGTATAGCTTCTTCATGGACGCTCCAATCGAGCGCTTCCCGGGGGAGATGTCCGAGGGACTGCCGATCACGCGGAAGACGGAAGCGACCCTAACTACTATGTTCCCACCACTGGGTAAGTTTGTTACTCGCCCGCTCCGCGCTTACGATCGAGGAGAGCTGGCAGAGCAACTGCTCAGCGAGTTGACTGGCGCAAGGATGCGGTCGCTGGACGTCAGACGTGCGACAAGAGCTAACACATTCGCTAGGCGGGAGGTTGCTCGTCTGTATAAGCGTCGGATGGAGCAGGAGGTCCGTCGAGGTCGCCAGTAGGAGGATGCTTGTATAGGAGGTCAACGAGGCGTTCCGCGATGTAGTCTCGTTGCCTCCGTATAGTGTCGTTCTCAGTACGGAAGTAGTTCTTCTCTAAGTCCTTCTTTGCTTCTTCTCTCCCCGTTGTGTAGCCTTTCTGCCATGCTCGCTCGAGCAAGTCTGGGTAGAAGCCTATGGCCAGCCAGATCCAGACTCGGCGAAGGAAACCGTAGACGATGTTGAAAGGGATTGGATAGCAGACTACCACGAGGCGGTCTAGCGGACGATAAGCCACGCCATAGCAGCGAGGTACTGGCTCGTAGTGATCGACTTCAATGCGGAAGCGGGGGAGCTTAGGAAGCTTCATTGCCTATCCATCCTTCCTTATGTGCATAATTCACACAAGATTTAATTGCGTCGTCATCTGTATCTCCGTAGAAGACAGGCAGGTCTAGGTTCTCTGCTCTGAACACTTCTTGCGTAGCTCCTTCGCTCTCTCCAGGTAGCCGCACAAGTCCGTCGCAGACGGCTAGCCACTCGAGGTCGTAGGCGTACCACTTCTCGATAGGCAAGGGGTACTGGAAATGCCAGAAGAGTGATAAGTGCGGCACAAAGGGAGTGAAGCCCTGGAGAAGAAGGAAGTGTCCAGCACGGATAGCGCGGCGAGTGTTGTCGACTGGGTCAGGATTCGTGTAAGGCCCTGCCACATAGATTCGTTTAGGCATTAGTATCGAGCCCTGATGATGAGTTGGACAGGACCGCGAAGTTCTTCAATTAGCGCGTTCATAGCATCGCGGGAGCGCGTCACCATAGGACCGCGAGCAACGACGGTCTCTCCCATACCGATTCCTACACAGCCTTCAACTTGGTCAGCCCAGTTAGCGACGTGGAATAGACAGGCGAAGCGGGCGGCATCCTCGTGCTCTTCCATCGTTACAGTTCCTCCGACGATGATAAAGCATTGTTTGAACTTAGGCGAGTGGTGAGGGATGAGCATGTAAACGCCCTCAGGGATGCAGGACTTAAACGGCTCGTTGCTGTTCCAGGGTTTCTCTATGCCGAAGAGATCTTGGGGGAGAGCGCCAACGAGGCGAGAGCGGGTTGAGTGCTCAGTTATCTCGTATCGGTCTAGGTAGATTGTTCGCATTCTTTTCCTTCCAGTTTGTCGGCCCACAGTGGCTTTGTCTTCAATTCGAGCTCGGCGTTGGTCAGGATCATATCAATCACCTTTTCCTCCTATATAAATGAGTCTCTTATTCGCTACGTCTAGCTTCACTTTCCCTCCTTGTGCCAGACTATTCATAACCTCGGCTAGTTGATTGTAGCCTAGGTCGTTGGACATCACGTCGCTGATCTCTGCCATAGGCATTTCCTTACGAGCCTTGAGCATACGGAGGATCCGCATCTGCGGGGCCGCTAGTGGATTCATCCCGACGCCGGCGAAGACCTGCGGCATCTTCTTCTCCGCTATCTCCAGCGTCTTGATAGCACGCTGCAAGTCCTGCTCCGTGACGATCTTATCATTTCCTCTTGAAGCACTGTATATAGTAGCGAGCTTGAAGAGGTGAGTTGGACGACGCTGCATGTAGTACTCGAGCCTTGGTTCTGTGAAGGGATTGTGTTCCTCGCTCTCTATTCTCCAAGAAGTATAAAGGTCCTCGAAACCATCAGTTGTGCCAAACTCGCCGGAAAGATTACGGATGTCTCCGAGATCCACAAGGAGGTCCTGTTCGAGTTGCACTTGTTCAGGACTAAGCGCCGGTTTGATAATAGCGCGCTCCTTGTCTTCCTCGAATATAAACACGACTCGACTAGTAAAACCAGACCCAATAGCTCCGTCAGGAAGCGATGCTTGCAACTGTGCTGGAGTAGTTGCTCCAAAGAGATTTGCCCAGACGTTTGGGATCTCTTCTTTACCTCTGCCGTGCGTATCGTAAGTAAAGCGGTCCTCGCAATCAAACCACTTACACAACATCGAAAGCATTTCTTTAGCATCGTAGCCTAGGAAGACGGTCAGCTCCGTAGAGAAGATCGTCATTGAAGAGTGATAGATTGCCTTCCCATCATCGCCTTGTTCGGCGACTTGACACTCCTTCATGCTGGTGATGAGCTTCTGCCGCGAGGTTTCGTCAGCTGAGAACTCAATCCCGATCTTGCTCAGCAGGCTCTTGCCCTCTCGCATTGCCGTGCCCTTCCTGGCAGCCGGCGGCCCCACAAGCACAACATAAAGATTAGGAAAGAACAACTCCCTGCCCCACTGGATGTAGCACTTGCGTTGCAGCACGCTCGCCAGAGTAGAGATCCCCACCCACAAGCGGTAGGACTCTCGGGGTTCAGTGTTATTAGTGAAAGCTAGGAACCCATCTAGCCAATCTTCAAGCCGCCTTTCGGACATAGCTGTCCAGCTCCCGTTCAAGAGCTGACAAGTTTGAGAAATCTGTCTTGCTGGCTTTCCACTCTAGCATTGCGCTGTCAGGGCCGAGGACAAAGCCGATCTTAATGTCGGCAGGCAGCCGCACTTCCCGCTCATGGATGAGCAAGGGGTTCTCTAGCTGGTCCTTGATTAGCATTGCTACGTCTATCACGCGGCCCAGCCCTCGATTGAGAGGCACCCATACAACCACAGAGTCATGGACAGTGTTAACGAGGTGAACGTCCTCGAACAGGTCCTGGCGGTAGTAGATAAACTTCACTCCGTCTTCGTTGATTTTAGTTGCAACGGTAGACTGAGGTCGATAATTATACGCTTTCTCAAATAGGTCGGCTCCCCAGGCATCGAGAAATCTTCGAACCCTTCCGTAACAATTTGTAAGCACACGATTGTTTCTGGAAAGTTCTTCCTTAATTCGCTCGTGTCCTTCTTTAATTCCTGGATACACCTTGTGATAGCGCGACCAGATAAACTTACCACGCTCTCGCTGGAGCTCATATCTAATAATGAAGTTCTCAACACCAAGACCGTAGTTGAGGCCGTGGTTTGCGACTTTTCCATCGTCTCGCTCATCCTTTTTAACGTCCTCTACGCGGATGTCGTGGATCAGGCTGCCGGTTAGAGAATGAATGTCGATGCCTTTCTCGAGAGCATCCATCATCTTCATCTCTCGGAAGTCATAAGCAACGATTCTGTTCTCGGCCTGCGCGAGATCGAGCGCGACGTAGATGCCGCCCTTGTCCGCTTGCATGAGGGATGTCATATCTTCTGGCATGTTCTGCAGATTGCCGCCGGTGCCCCAGATACTGGTGGAGCTCGAGATCCTAGCCTGGACTGTGCCGACAGGGTTGAAGGAACAGCGGCAACGGTTGTCCTCGTCCAGCCCCATCTGATAGTAAGTGCCATTCACCTTTTGCAGCTTGCGGAGCTTCACCAGCGTCAGGGCTTCTTCGTAGCCCCTGGAAGCCAGCCGGAGCAGGGCCTTCTCATCTAGCGTGGGCGTAGACTTGCCTGTCTTCCTCCGCTTAACGTAGGGCTTCACGCCGTGCTTGACGGTGAAGTAGTTAATCATCTGCACAGGGGAATCATAGTTAATGTCCGGGCCTACGAAGGCTTGCATCTCCTTGTCCAGCACCGAGATCTCATCCATGCAGCGGTCACTTGCGGTCTTCATCGCGGCTGTGTCCATTAGGATGCCGCGATCTCCCGCGTAGACTAGCGGATGGATGAGGTCCTTCTGATTTACATAAGTGTCCCAGTTCCCGATGGTCCTCAGCTCGTTCTCCTGCCTCGGGAAGATCTCCATGAGGACCGCAGAGTCCATCGCGTTGTAGCGTCTGAACGTGTCCTCGTCCCCGAAAGCGCCTTGCTTCCACACCTTCCCGTCGTCCTTGTAGTAAGGCTCTCCATCGCAGTACATGGCGACAAGGAAGTCCAGGCCCTTGGGGAAGTCGGGGAACAGGATTGCGGCAGCGATCATAGTGTCGTGAACGGGATGCACGTTGATGCCGAAGTGCCGATAGAGAAACGTGCAATCGAAGGACAGGTTCTGCCCTAGTTTGTAGACCTTCTCGTCCTCTAACAACGCAGCGATGAGGAGCATGATCTCAGCTTCCTGATCAGGCATCCAGTGATCTTTAGCACCATTGATAAAAGGGATGCAAATAGCCTTATCGGGAGCCAGTGCAAAGCTGATGTGAGATAGATGATGTCCCCTTGTTTCAATGTCGTACGCGACAAGTTGAGCACTGCGACACAGCCGGAGGAACTCCGTCGCTTCAGTAAAGGAAGGATCAATTATCAGGTCTCGCTGTAGCCTGTTGAGGTCAGGAGTGAAGGATTCCTTTCTAGCTCGCATAAGATCGAAAGTGATGAAGTATCCATTGATGTACTCACCCTTGAGAGTCGAGCTAGGATGGTAGGAGGGCATGACCTTTCGACCAGGAACAAGCGTCGACTCGATAATGGAGCCGCGCCACTTCCCAACACCTCCCACAATCCCAGTGAGTGCATAGTTGCTTATCGCTCCCATAGCTACAATGATGTTGGAGCTAGTCTTGAGCAGGCGATCTCGGAGCGCCGCTTGGTGCAGCTTGAAGATCTCACTCTCGGTCGCCCGCTTAGTTCCCAGCTTGATGTAAGGGTCCAGCTTGTCCTTGTCTGGCACGATCTGGAAGACGTTCTCCAGTCTGCACAGCTCCTTGTTAATGCCAGCAGAAGCGCAGAAGCGAGCGAGCGCCTTGCCGGCCTGACCGATGAAGGCGCCACCGTGGGCAGCCTCGTCTCGGCCTGGTGCCTGCCCCACCATACAGATCGGGGCGTCAAGCGGTCCCGCTGTGAAAGGGGCGTGGATAGGAGTGGTGGTCATAGAGTCATTCGTCTCCGTATAGGAATCTGTTTGAATGCAACTCCCTTTGGTGATTTTATCACATCAGACGACATCATAGGACCTATACTGTCGCAGCTTCCCATCTTGCACTCGCTTCGTGAAGTTAGGTTGGTACTCACCTTCCTTGTCTAGGTCAAAGCCGAACGCTGGCATCCCCGCGTTGTTCGCTGCTAGGAGCGTGTTACCAGAGCCAAGGAAAGGAACGAACACTCGGGAGTTGGCCTGAGCGAAGGTCTGCAAGACTTCTTGGATCATCTCGATAGGCCGCTCAGTCGGATGGATCTTCTTCTCACTGGATACTGGCGCATACTCGAATCGATTGTTGCGGCCTTGCTTCACGATGATGCCAGAGCCCTTGCGGCCGTAGAGAAACGGCTCAACGACACTGCCAAGGCGAGTCTGCGGAGCGTTAGTCTGACCCTGGATAGGCTTAGTCCAGAACGCTGGGATGGGACAGACCTCAAGACCATGCTTCAACATAGAGCCGCGAACTTCGTACTGCCATTGGTGAGCGTGCCAACAGATCATCCAGCCGCCGGGATGCAGCACACGGACGCACTGCTCAATCACAGCGTCGACAAAGATGGGGTAGGTAGCAGCGTCCGCTTCTGTATAGCCCTCGGTGTTCGAGGCGTGAGTGCGCTTGATGTCTTCCAGGTCGATGCCGTAAGGCGGGTCGATCTCAATGAGATTGGCGGCAGCGTCAGGGATGTTCTTCACGCCCTCGAAGAAGTCCCCGATGAGGTAACCCTTGGCGAGAGCCCTCTTGCCGTTCTCTTCGTCCCCCGCGTGGTCGTTCTCCTCCTCGTACTTCTGTACTGCTTTCTCCGCCTCACCTTGCCGTTGGATCTTCTTCAGCAGCTTGTCCGCATCACTCGCTGTCTTGGCCCTCGCTAGCTCTGGATGCTGGTCGAGAGCGTCCGCACGTTTGATGGCCTTAGAGACAGTAGATCGTTCCTTCCCAAGCAGCGCGGCCGTGTCGGCTTGTGAGTGACCAGTCTTCTCACCCTCAGTCCCACCGACTGCAATACCGTGCTTCTCCTCCATCAGCTTCTGTATCGAGCGGATGAGCTTAGATTCCTCAGGCCACAGCAGAGCCTTGCGATGGATGTTCTCGAACAGCTCGATCTCTTCTTTATCTAGATCACTAAGATCAATGGGAAAGACAATGACTGGAAGAGGCCGTAGACGAGCCATAACAGCAGCAGAATACCGGCGACCCCCAGCAAGCAGGCGAAAGCGATTAGGATCATCAGTCGCTTGAACGGCCAAGGGCTGGATGACGCCTTTAGCTTGGATGCTGGAGGCCAGCTCGGGGAGATCTTCATACACGTCTCTCGCACGGTTCTCGAATATGATTTGCTCGGGTCCTACGTGGAGCAAGGGATGCTCGGGCAGAGTTGTCCAAGCTGCGGCGGCTTCAGTCACGATGATTCCTTTATCTTCTTGAGGGTGTCAAGCATAGCCTGGATTTGCTCTGCGCTCAGGCTTTCGACGATGCCAGCCGTCTTCTCTTTCTTCGCACCTTTTTTAGCTGCTGCTTTCTTCCGCGGCTTCTTCTCACTGCCCCGATTAATCGCAGCGTTGATGATAGTGTTTCGCCGCGTGGTTCGGAGCTTGATGAAGAAGGGGAGAACTTCATCCGTCGAGAGGTCGAGGATCGAAGCCTTCAGAGATTTGAGATCACTCACTCACTGTCTCCGGTTCCTCCAAGACATCCTTGAGATCCCACAAGTCTGTCACGATAAGAGCGAGGGTTCGCTTATGATCTTTACGGAGGCGACGTGCAAAGCCTTCCATGATGTGAGCATAGATATACTTGCGGCTGCCGTGCTTGAGAGTCGAGGACAGGGTGTCCCACGCTTCATCCGAGATGTCAAAAGAGAGACGCATTAGACTTCCTTGTTAGAGTTTCACCTTATAAGTGCGTCCCTTCGAGGGGGCAGGAGGATGTTGAGAGCATCCCAGTTCCGCTTCTCAACGTGGCGCTTCCTCCTGCCCCTAGTGTCTACTTCGTCAACCAGGAACGGACACCATTGCGGAAGGTGCCCGGGTTCCTGTCGTCCTCTTCCTCACTCACCAGGACCCAGCCGCTTAGGCCGATGAGTCTATCGGTGTCGATCGGAGGGGAGAAGGACAGACTGGTGCAGAACTCCTTGAACCTGTTGACCGCCTTGGTGTAGGACTTGTAGTCCTGTTCCTTCCAGTTGGCAGTCGGCAGCGGAATCCAGCACTGGATGTCGTCGACGTCGTCCTCTCCACAGTCCAACCACACGTGGATATTGTGCTCGGCGGGAGTGGAGGACTTGGACTCGTCCAGCTGTGCGCGAACGATGGTGACCTTCGCTTCCGAGTTGTCCCCGAGAGCGCGAAGAGGCTTTGCATCGTCAAGGTCAACGTCGATCATGCTTGCAGGTGTGGCTTCGGTCATTTCAGTTTCTCGTCAGTGTTATGATTGTCGAGCGTTGTCTTTGGTGATATTTTCACCTAAGAGGACCGCCCCGTTCGATGCCCGCTTTCAGAGGGGTTAGCGTGGAAGGCACTTGCTCTTGGACAGCTCGACACCAGCATAGTACTCGTCGATGCGTTGAGCTACCATGAGCAAGTCGTTAGGGATCTTGTCAGGGAACATATCCATAGGGCTCTTAGCGTTCTGCACCCCGTCAGTTTGTGTGGCGAAGTAATGTTCGTTGGGTCCGTTCTCCTTGACGGCGACTTCGCCCCAGAGGACGATCGCGGCTAGGCCCTCCGGCGTGATATTCTGATCGAGGAGCTTGCCGAGGGTCTTCATCTTACGCTGCGTTGGAGTTTCCTCCTCGTGCGTGAGGATGAAGATCTTGAGGCCTGGCCGGCACTGAGAGGCTTGGACTAGAATGTCAAAGACATTCCGAGCCATGATCGTGAACTTGTCGTAGCCCTTCACCATCGCCTTGGACATGAACTCGCTGGCCATGCTGTAGTGCAGGTCGTCAACGACAATGTAGTTGATGGTTTCGTCGGTTGAGAGCTTACGAAGCTGTTCGCGGATCTGCGGGCCTTCGACTAGCGTGGAGAGGTTCTCGCCCTCGATGTACTTGACACCGCCAGGGAAGGGCAGGTCCTTGCCAGCCACGTTGATGATGTGAGTCTCGTTGGGCGGCAGCGTGCGAATGCTGGTGGACTTACCGCGGCCAGGCGCTGCGATGATTAGGACAAGCGTCGAGTGCGCGCCTTGGTAGATGGAGATTGCGGCGTCGGAGCCTGTGATTGGGACAGCGATTGATTCAGCCATTAGAGTTCTAGTCTTTCCTTGACTGTGGGTATGTCTCGAGGATCCCATTCTTCCTTCTCGAATGCAACCGGGATAGGTTGGGCGAGTAGGCGGACAGGGTTCTGGACGGTAGAGCAGACGTTGATGTAGGGACAAGGGCGATTGTACTTGGTGCAGGTCTCGCGGTTCCGCGGGAAGCAGTCCATGATGAGTTCGCCTTCAGTCGTCGCTGCGAGCTTGTCATGGTTCCGCTCAATGTCTTCCGCGAGCCTCAACACATCGTGCCGCCAGCCTTCCATCTGCTCGGGCGTCATCCTGACAGGAACTCGGTGAAACTCATTGTCCTTGCTGCCAGCGTAAGGCCGCCCGTCCTTCGTCATCTTCGGCTCATTGTGTAGGAACATCCCATTGATGACTACTCCGAAGACCTCGATCTGAGGATAGAGCGAATACAAGACATGGTTATAAGTTCCAGCTTGGATCTTCTGTCTCCAATTTGCCTCCCATGTAGACGAGAAGCGAGAACCTGTCTTATGCTCTCTACTTGCGTAGCCGTTAGAGCCTCGGTAGATTGTATCCATCTTGAAATGGAGGACTCGGTCGACGGAAATGTGGACGACTCCAGCAGTTTCGACATGGAGTATCTCGTCATCCTTATCAGCATTCTTATACTTCGCAACGTACTGCGGGAGCGCGCGTAGGAGATTCCCTGGTGTCTTAGGCGAGTTCCCTTCATCCTGCTCCGGCGTGAAGTGCTTGCGGTAGTGATCATAGAAGACCTCGAATCCCTTGGCGCAAGCCTCCGCCGTGTAACCATCAGTTGCGAGAACTTCCATCGCCATGTGGACAGCGGTGCCGAACTCCAAGTGAATGTTGGAAGTCTCTAGCACTCGCCAGCCCAGGACGTATTGAAAGAAGTACGAGCGTTGGCAGGTTGTGTACTCCTGTAACTTCGTGCTGTCGAGGACGGCCCAGAGTTCAGAATCGTCGTGGAGGTCGGAGAAGGCGGCCATCAGCTGCCGTGCTGCCGAGGATGGTGAGCGAGGAGGTCTTCACGGGCGGAAGAGCTAGCGGGAACGCCAAGGCTCTTCATGACCAGCACTTTCAACTCCTCCGCGGCCTCTAGGCAGTCTTCGCCATCTTCCAATGTCGCTGTCAATCCCACCTTTTCATTCTCGTAGTTCCCCAAGTTCTTCAGACGTTCTACTGTTACTCGAGTGACATTCATAAGGCTTCCCTTCTGGTATGTTAAAGATGAGCACTTGATGCACATAGTGGTCAGGCTTATCGCCGCCCTCGTAGCGCCAGGTGAGGAGGTTCAAGCGGCTGTGTCTAGCAGCGAACATCGCGCAGGCGATGGATTGCATGACTGCAGGGCCGCTTGATAGGAGGAAGTCATCGTGGCTGGATTTGTTTAGATACTTCTCGAACGTGCGAAACATGGCGGAGACGTTGAACTTGTTCACTGCACCCTCTGACATGACAACGAGAGAGCCGTAGCGCTCAGCGTCTGAGTAGTCGTGGGCAGAGGAGTTTACGATGAAGACGTTAGGCACGAGCTAGTCACTCCACTTCTGCAGGACGTAGTCCAAGTGATCTCGGCAGCCCACGAGTTGCACGACTTCCTCTGCCGTGAGCAACTTAGCAAACGTCCTCATTGCGTCCTCGAGGTTAGCCTGAATGCCAGCGATCCGCCACTTTGCGGAGCCGCGTGTGAGTGGGGCAGCGGCCTTGCGTTTCTTTCTCTTTGCCACCTTATCATTCTCCTTGTTGGAGGGAGCCGGGTATCCTGCCTTGCTGGCTCCCTCCTGTTCTCCAGGCGTTCCTTAGGCGTGAGGTTTGCTGTCGTGAGGGGACGCTCTCCTCATTGCCTTGCAGGACCTGGAAGTCGAACTACTCTTCCGAGATGCCGCCGATTTCGGCCAGCTTGGCACGGAGCTGCTCTTCCAGCGTCTCCATGTCGATCTTGCCGGACGCCAGGTCCTTCGCCAGTGCGGCGACGGGGTCCTTCGCAGCGCTCTTCGTGCGGGTGACTACACCAGGGACGAAGTTGACACCAGCGGTGACCGCCTCGTCGGGTGACTTCTCGGAGTCGTTGAGAATGCCACGGACACGAGACTGACAGGCGATGACGGCCTGCCGATTGAACAGATTGAAGACGACTGCATCGCCGAAGATCTCGACGGCAGACTCCAGGTCCGTCCCGAAGGTCTTCTCGAACTCGACCTTGCGATCCGTCTTCTTACTCGTGACGCTAATGACACCTTCCTTCGACTCTTCCTCACCGGCTTCAGCGCCGGTATCTACTGCTTCGGTCATTTCTAATTCTCCTGCAAGAGTGTTGGTCTGAAAGCACGATGCTTTCCAAACCATGCAACAAATATATAAAATAAAAGCACAGTTGTCAAGATAGTTTCTCGATTAGAGATGCAAGCCGACGAGTATGATGACAACTATGTATAAGATGATGCCGCCGATAATGAACAGTGCATCAACATCACCCTTCTTCATCGTTAGCCTCCTCAGGTCCCCATTGCTCACGGCAGACCGCTTCGAGAGTGTTGAAGCTCTCCCTTGCCTGCTCAATGGCGAACGTCAGGCGGCTGTCGAGGTTGCGTAGGTCCTTAGCTACGCTTTCCAGGATGGATAGGCGTTGACCTTGGCGGCCAATCCTAGCACAGGGGTTAAGATGTATAATGCGAAGCATTCGCTCCGCGTCAATGGAAGAGATCATATTACCGTTCACAGCCACTTCGAGAATGGCTTCGAGTTGCTTGACGCTCTCCCCAGAAGGGTCGACGGGTTCCCACTTGAGTGGGAGTTCAAGACGTTCTTCAGGCGTCGTGGACATCAGCGCGAGCGAGCCTCGTTCATTCGCATGATGCTTCCACTCCTTCCGTGATTTTATCACATGAGGGTTCGACCGGCTTCTTCTCTGGCAGCACCGTCACGAGCCGGAGCTTCGCCCTAGTCGTAGCGACGTAGCAGATGTTGAGCTCTGCGTCAATGTCCTTCGACTTCGGGTGAGGCATCAGGTCTGGGCGGAGAATGTAGACAGTGGAGGCTTCGAGTCCCTTTGCCTTGTGGACTGTGGAGAACATGATACCGCGCGCTTCGTCAGAGAACAGCCGCTCGATAGTGTCCAGGATGTCCCCAACTGTGCGGCAGTCATCGTGGTCAGACAGCGCGAGGATTGTGTCGTACTTGTCCTCGAGTGTCTGCAGAGCCTGCTCCCGTCGAGCGCTGGCGAGCTTGGAGTGTTCCTTCTGATAGTACTCTTCCATCATGGAGAGGAACTCGTTGATCTCCACGCCCCTACCGCAGCGAGCCTTCTTGATCAAAGTCTCGATCGACTTCCCGATGTCCCGGCCCTTGACCGTGGCAGTCTTACCAGCACGGATCAGCCGCAGGCATCCTTCGACGAGCGGCGCTGTCGTACGGCACAGCACCATGTCTTCTTCTAATGGGTTGAACTCGTCGGAGTAGATCGTCTCAACAGTTCCCTCGGCAGCATCAGGAGCAGCCTCGATCTGAGGAACGATATGCTTTGCGGCCGCGACGATGTTAGCTCCGCAACGATAGCATATTGATAAGGGAAGCAGCGTGCAATCAAGGTCCGACTCGATCTTCTGCATTGCTGCGGAGTCGGCTCCCCGGAACTGATATATCGCTTGCTTCCTATCTCCACAGTAAATTGCCCTTCCGCTCGACTTGAGCGCTCGTTTCGTCAGTTCAATCTGCACAGGACTAAGGTCCTGCGCTTCGTCTACGAGGATGTAATCGTACTGCTCCAGGCTGTAGTTGCCTAGGATCGGGTAAACGAGCTGATCGTCGAAGTCGATGATGTTCTGCTTCTTTAGCGACTCCTTCCAAACTGCGTTGATGTTGTAGAGAAGCTCACCTTCTGTCAGCGCGCTCGGCTGATCAATGTCGTAGGAGTCCATCAGCGCGATCATATCTTGCTGGCTGAAGTCCCACATCATCAAGTGCTTACGGAGTGCTATGATCTTCTTAACTGCAGCGACGGATGAGAAGAACACCGCCCTGTCTTCCTCTGAGTCAGCGCCATTCAAGATGTCGTAGCGGTAGACGTTCGCAGTCTTATCACCGTTGACTTTCACGCGGCCAAGCGATCGACGAACTGCGGCAAAGCCAAACCCGTTCATGGTCTGGACCTTGACGTTCCACTGCTCTTCGAGAGCCTGCTCCAACGGGATCTTGATATGACGGTTGAAGGCTAGGACGAGGACGCTCTTGCTTTCAGGGATGCGGTAGATGCATTCCTTTAGCACAGTGCTCTTGCCCGAGCCTGCGACAGCTTCGACTATGGCGTTGCCGCCGTTCTCCATCTCAACGTAGTCGAAGATGTCCTTCTGATAATGCGACCAGTTCATTGTGCTCCTTCAGGAGTAATGAGTGAACTGTTGTGGCGGAGCTACTCCTCTCCTTCCTCTAGTCTCTGCCCTTGATGAAAGATTGCAAACTCCCACGTTGGAGCTTGGTTCGTGCCTGCGAGCGCAGTCTTGGCTTCCTCCAGTGTGCTGAAGACGGCGGAAGTCCCCCAGACCTTGTTAGCGTGGTTCTTCATACGGGACTTAATGTAGTAAGGCGGAGGATTGTTCATCTCTGCTTCTTCCTTCTCTTCTCAGGCTCGATCTTAACTTCCCTAGGCATTGGCGCTTCTCCCTTGCTCTTGTGTGCAAAAATCACAGCAGTTCGACGGCTGGCTCTCTCGCCGCTCAAAACGATTCGCCACTTAAGATGCAAGACCATGCGAGGAATCTTGCTCAGCCTTCCCACCTGCGAGGCAGTGAGGACTGATCCGTCGTAGTTCATGTATTTTTCGCTGCGTTGATTGTCTCGATACGCTTCTTGCAGCTTGGGCAGATGTCCAAGACGCGGCCCTTGTGAACAGCTGTGTCCCAGCCCGCTTGATCCTGCGCGAGCTTCCGCCCCGTCTTAGTGTCCTCAGGGACACGGAACTCAACAGGAGGAGAGCACCAGACAGTGTCACAGGAGAGAACAAACTCCCCCTTCCGTCGATGGATAGCTGTCACACGCAGTCTCCGTAGAGATGGTTGAACTCCTCGGACAGCTCGTTGTCAGAGAACTCTGCAGCTCGAGCTATGTCGTCACGTTGCAGCGTCTCGAGCAGCTCAGCGAGATCCTCCTGCAGTACTGTCGCCTCGTCTACGTCGATGTAGAAAGGCTGTCGCCCAGCGAGGACGGAGCAGACCTTAATCATCCGCGGCCCCGCTTCCATCTGCTTCGTTAGGCTCACTTCCACTACTCGATCGAAGTTCGTCTGTATTAGCTGCTTCTTTCTTTCGTCGCTACGCATTAGTCATCCTGTTCGTAAGGATCACGGAGGGCCTCGAAGGGATCGTCGAGAGTCTCGTTGTTCATAGTGGTGATGAAGTGTGCGGTTGAGCGTGTGCGTTCTTCCTCGTCCACTTCGCTGGTCTGAAGATGAGGATCAGCGCCATTCTGTTCCAGCCACTGACGCTGTCTACGGCGAGTTACTTCTACTGGCTTTGCTTGAGCGCGCCAGGGATGGCTTCGATTGTTAGGCATGAGCATTGCCTTTCGCGTTGAGAGTTTGAGCGGACTCCTACGAATGTGATACAAATATAATGTATTATTGGACAGTTGTCAAGACAGTTTTTTGGGGTTCTGTGAACATTAGAGTTCCAGCTCCTCCAGCTCCTCCTGCTCCTCGAGCGTGAGCGTCTCTCCTTGGAATATCCTGATGAGCAGTGCTTGACGACGCAGATCTCCAGCTGTTGTGGGCTTGCCTTCAGGCTCTTGCATCTCTTCCTTGGCCTGCCCCCGCATGAAGCGTTTGCCAGTGAACTGCTTGACGCTGTAGCCCTGCTCGCGGAGGAAGTCGATGGCAAGCTGCGTGTCCTGGAACTCCCACGCGTCTTCCTCGCCCGCGATGTCCTCGAGGAGCAGTCGAATCAGCGTGGACGCTGCGGGCTTGTTATCGCCGAGGAGATGAGCGAAGCGGCGGACCAGCTCCGCGAGGAGTCGAGGGCTGAGGTAGACGGGGAAGGTTCCACTAGGGACGGCCATTAGGCTTCGCCCAGAACGACAGCTTCCACACCGTCAATCTCACCAGTTGCCCACCAAGACTCAGTCTCATACTCACCGTTCCAAGACTGAGGGTGAGAAGCTTTGTAGACAACCTTTAGCTCAGCTTGTCGCACTATGTCACAGCCTGTCTCGTAGCCGCGCTGCAGTATCATTGCCTCCTCAGGCATGTCGTCTAGGATAGCTCGAAGTTCCTTCACAGTCATTAGCTTGGCCTCACGAATGTCACGTCGACTGCGTTCTCGTCCAGCGGAGGATCCGCACTGTAAGCAGTCTGGTTGCAGACTACGACGGATGCGCAGCACTCCACGCAGGTGTAGCGATCTCCTGCGTAGACGTGGGTGCCTTCCTGGAAGGCTACGCGGTGACCAGTCTTCTCGCAGCGCATTTCCTTGCCGCACTCAGCGCAGACAATCATGACGGCTCCTCGTCTTTGTACTGCCGCGTGAGCACTTCCTTGTACTCCTCGACGGCCTCGTACTTCCAGCGCAGGCACTTCACTACGTCGATAGAGCCGGAATCGAAAGCACCAGTGATGGCGCGGAGGCGGCGTTCTAGCTGCTGCTCGGGCGTATAGGGCTTAGCTTCCTGCATCAGTCTTTTCCTTCCGGAGATTCAGCTCAGTGAGCAGCTGATTGGTGTTGAGGTCGTCGAACTGTTTGATGCTAGCAGCGAACGCATCTAGGCGCACGACTACGTCGTCGGTGTAGGCGGCGGACCAGCTATTGTCGGATAAGAACACGGCCAAAGCGTGGCCGTCTGCGTGGTCCAGCTGGAGGTCAAGATGGGCAGTGACGTAGGACTTCATAGCTCAAGCTCCTCGAATTGTGCTTCGCGTTCGTCGCTGGCCGTGTCGCGAGCAGCGTCCGCGTAGCGGTTGGATCTGAACATCTTACCGAAGCCAACGACGACAGCGACATCGCAGCGTGTGCATCGGAAGCGATCTCCGAGCTTGATGTAGCCGTTGCCGCAAGCGACAGGGTCGTCGTTCTTCTCGCAGGTCATAGCGCGTTGGCACTTGTGGCAGACGGGGCGACTATCTGACATAGCGTCTCCTTGATCGTGGGAGTAAAGGGGAGGGCCAGGGCAATCACGGAACAGCAAACCCTAAGCGGACGATCCGCGACCCTCCCCCCAAGTTCTAGTCGTGCACGAACGTAGCGTGAGCGGTCTCGATGACCTCGTAGATGAGTGTCTCGGCCGATCCCTCTGCGGTAACTTCGACGAAGTACTCAGTCATGCTGGAGCACTCGGCCTTAGCCTTAGCGGCAGCGGCCTCCGCATCATCCGCGTCCACGACGAGGTTGAGTGAGACGTTGAACTGTTTCATTCGTTAGACTCCGGTTCCCAGTCGTCGGTCATACTATCGGATGGGATGAAGTGTTCCTCTAGTCCGTAGCGGACCACGAAGCGGTCACGCATACACCAGATAACTACGAACGCGTTGACCTCGTGTATCCGCGTAGACGTGTCTGCGTACTGCGTGAATAGTGTGACCTCATCCTCCAAGTTTTGGATAGCCGCATCCAGCCGTTGGAGTTGAGCAATCGGTGTTCTAGGCATTCGACCGTACCTTCCTGCCCCCGCCCGCTTCCTTCGCGAGGCACTGTTTGACGAGGAGTTGAGAACGTGTGAGGTATGAGTCAGGGATGACTCGTGTCTCCGCCTCCGTACGACCAGCGTCCGAGCGAAGTTGAATGTAAAGTCCTTTTCGCATGAGCGTTCCTTTTCCGCGTGATGAGTATGCGCGGCCCACTAGTTCGAGTTAGCCGATCTTCTCGTGCGGCGGTGCAAACATGAGTACTATGTGATCCAGTTCCACGACCTCATCGCCCTGCGGGTTGAAGTACCTCCGCACGACCAGATCCGTGAACTCCTCGCCATCGCTGTGCAACACAGCGGCATCCGCATCGTGTGACGCTAGTGCGCGCCGCAGGTCTGCGACCTTCATGGTGCGTCTAGCACCAACTGCGGAACAGCAGTGATCGGTAGCACTCCATCCATCCAGACTCGACCGTCCCCGTCCTCATGAATCTCGCCGGCATACTGCCCAGCGCTACTCACTAGATCGTAAACGTCAAAGCCCTCATCGAGAGTGCGTTGTTCGTTCTTGATCAGTTTCATGCCTCAGGTTCTCCAGGCGTGTGATAGTCACGGAGTGCTTCCCGCAACGAGTTCTGAATTGCCCGTGTGTCGGCACTAAGCGTCATCAGCCGATCCACGAGCAGGTGCGCGAAGTGCGCGGCCAGGGTGTCCAGATCCTTGAGCTCATACATGATCTGTTCCTGGTGTTTATCGGTATCGTACGCGTCGAGTAGTAGTTCGACGGCACGCACCGTACTTGTGGGCAGTGGTGTTCCAGGCATCCGCCTAGTTCCTTCCTAGTTTAGGTTCGTGTGCGGCGGCAGGTTCGTAAACAGCGCAAACCTGTACTTCCGATTCTTCGTCATCCACGTATACTTCCGCTACGTCGTACTGCACGCAGTCAGCAGGACCGTCCCCGTGAGGACCAGTATACGTACTGATCACAACTGGCATGTCCGGCGCTAGTTCCGCTAGCGCGGCAATGAGGTCCGCCACGATCATTGCGGCAGTTCCTCAACGACGATGCTGGGATGTTCAACGCGGAGTTCCATATGCTATTTCCTAGCGTGACGAGTGTATGACCCTAGTCGAGTGGCTAGGGGTTCAACTCTTCGTGCGTGTTCTTGTCATGCACGAGTACTATATCTACATCCACGAACAAGTTGACGAGTTCATCGTCCAACTGTTGGGGGAGATCGAATGACGCTATGACCGTAGCACCCCGAAAGACATCAACACGCCCAACGCTGGGCTGTTCAACGCGGAGTTCCATGTGCTAGTTTCTCCTAGGTAAAGCGTGCACTGCACGAAACATGACACAAATATAATGTATTGGACGGCAGTTGTCAAGATAGTTTTTCACCATCTAAACATCGTAGGCATGTGGGGGAGCGTACTACGCTAGGCTATCCGTGAGTTCATTGGAAACTCCCAGCTACTCCCCCACAGCCCTCACGTCGAGGGTGCGACCACTCGTGTCGATAGCGTGGCCGCACTAGTGTGCAGCGGCGTCTAGGCCAGCCCCGCGCGCTTCCGGGGCAGCAACCTGCGCCCGATAGCGTTGATGACCAGTTGGTGGCCTTCCTGCAACTGCACGACGCACCGAGGGGACAAGCACTCGCGGACTAGTACGCGGTCCACGAAGTCCCAGGCATCGGCAGCCCTGTCGAATGTGGCAGTGGCCGGAGGCCGGCGGCTGCGTAGGTGTGTTACGGTGATCTTTCGCATGGAGTTCTCTCGCTTCTTGTGTGATATTTGCACATGAGTGTGTCGAGTTACATACAATCGGTTCCTACTCTCTACTCCCTACTCATGGGGGCCCTCCCCACCCCCGCCCAGTCCAGGTTCAGGTGGGATGTTAGTGTTCTTTTTTATTTTTTTTTTAAGAACAACCCCCTGTGCCGCCCACCCCGTCCAATGGGGAGGGGGGTCTAGAGTAGGGAGTAGGGAGCAGCAAGCCCATGTGGTATCATGTTGTTTCGCATGTGTAAGTGCACACCACTACGCCATGTGGAGGGAGGTTGCTAGCGCATGCTACTCATCTTCCTCCCAGGGACCAGCATTGTAAAGAACGTCGATCAGTCGCGTTAACGACTTGATGACCTTCTTAGCAATTCTGTCTGGAAGGTCCACATACGCAAGTACGGCCCCTCGGCCTGTACTGCGTTTTACAACTAGTTGAATCGTTGTCATGGGAGGTTGCTAGCGATTCCTACGCCGCTACTGCAACGTCCTCGTCGGACGTTTCGACCGTGGATTCCCCGGTCTGTACCGTGTCACTAGCGTCGCTGCGCAGCGCCTCGGCTTGTTCTTGTGCACGCCTAGTGATGTCGGCAATGATGTCCTCGACGGACTCACCGCCAGCTAACCGACGCGTCAGTTCCATTTCCATCGATTCGCCAGCCCCAGAGCTTTGGCGCGTGATTTGAGCTAGGTCGATTGACCCAGCACCATCGTCGCACCACTTCTGCCACATAGCTTTCTCGGCATCCGATGGGCGCAAGCGTCCGGGATTCTTGGCGTTATTCTTTAACGCGTTCTGGTACGACTGGCCGGACAAGTACCGACAGTGTTCTTGCACGTTCCGATTGCCCTCGGCTTGCAACTTGGTTTTCAGTTGTCCATCAGTCAGTCCACGTACAGTTACGGACATCGTGATCCCATCGTTGTTCCCGATGCCAGCGTTCGTTTCCAGCGTATAACCCTGGCGTATACTTGTGGAAAGGTCCATCTAGTACCTCGCTTAGTGTGTGTGTGTGTGAGTATTCGCACATCAGTCGAAACGAACTACTAGCAACCTCCCCCCACATTATATCCGCCTAGACGGGGAACCTTACGAAAGTTCGGTTTCGGTGTTCTGGTGGACCTGGACGACTACGTCCGTAACCTTGTCCCATGCCTCTTGTTCTGTGATGAGGCCATTAGCCAGTTGATCCGCTACTTCCGACACTAATCGCATGGCGTGCATTTTCTGTTCGTCAGTCATGGGGTAGATCCTTCCAAAAGGAGTGGATTGTCCCCCGTCTAGACAGATTCCATATTCACAACCACTAGCCCCATCACGGCCTAGTAGTATCCCACACCCTATCCGCCGGGGTTCGTACTCCGGGCCGGTGTGTGTTCCTAGCGCATCCCGTTCCTATAGCACGGCTAAACGCTAGTGGTTGTGTCGGCGACGCTAGATAACTAGTCGTTAAAAGTTCCCGCCGATTTCGGGGACCTACCGGGGGGTATATACTCGCCCCGGCCAACGCACCCACTATGGTCCTAGTTCACACACGGCCTAGCTAGCGCCGATTTTGTGCCCGTATCTAGGCGGTACTATGTGCGGTACTGATTAAATGTGTCGTATGGCATTTCCCGGTATATGGGTTACTTGATCCCGATTTGGGACCGTATGTTGGCAACAACCATGCAAGTACTGTGCCACCATGCCGTACTCGTGTAAAATACATATTTTTAGTGGTATCATATAGTACTGTGGTGCAATTATTGCGCTGATTTGTAACGTTGGCATAGATATTGCTCCCTTCACCTAGTGCAATAATTGCGTTCTAGGGGCCCCGATCGGGATCAGTACTCGGTATATAGTGCATAAATTGCGCGTACGCAATAATCATGCCAGCACCCTAGATGAAATAGTTTTGGCATGGTATTTGCTAGGATGGGGTTTCGCGTATAGTTGTTTATGCGTTCATTATATAAGGCGATGGGATGCGTTGTATCTCTTTGTACAATGTAGTACTGTGGCGTGATGGCTAGATGCCATGTGATACCACGCACTAGTTGTGGGGCGCTAGTATGTACTGCATGGTCTAGCGATGTATCTAGTTGTATCGCGTGGGACCAAATAGTCCCCAAAAGTACGGGGAACCCCCCGCGCACGCGCGGGATATAGATCTCGACGTCAGAAGATTTCAGAATAAAAATTCCTTACGTCCATTATCTTATGTGCATTATTCACATGAGGGGAGCGGTGGCTGCGCCGTTGTGTGTTCGTGTGGCGCAAGTGGACAGCCGGGATATTATCGGATTTAGCGCGCTGGCTAGCGCCAGGAGCTTGACAACTGGGCCGCCGGGCTGTATATTTGGGGTATGGATTCCGAGTACGCTGTGCTGCCAGTTCAGCAGCTCTGGGCCACGCGCCAGGCTGTGGAGCAAGAGATCAAAGATGGGGAGTTCTACGCTGAGATTGCTGGGCGGCATGGGCTTCAGCCAGCACAGGTAATGGCTATCGGGAACAGCAAGCTTTCACAAGAGCAAAGGGGGGCGGGTCCTAATGGCTCGCAGTGACAACTGTCCGCCAGCCGCAGAGGAATCTGCGAGTCGGTCCCTACCCCCCATTTCCGCCTGGGATGAGATCTCGCAGGAAGAGTTCGATAGGCTGTATGAGGATCTGGAGAAGGCATGAGAGGTAGACAAGGGCGTCGAGAGGAGTTTTCCTCTAGTGTTCTAGTAGGCGCTTTGGGTGAAGCTTCTACGGTAGAACAGGCTGCGGCTTTGGCCGGTTGCAGCGCTCCTCTCATTCATCACCGTGCTAAGAAAGATCCCGCTGTCCAAGCGGCTGTAGATGCGCAAGGTGAGGAGCTAACCGCACAGATAGCCGACGCTCTCATACAACATAATGGTAAGCTCGCTAAGGTCGCTAAGCAGCTGGGAATGTCCTCGCCGCAAGCAGTTCGCTATCATGTGATTCGTTCGCCCGTCTTGCTCGAAGTGTGGAACGAGGCTCGCGAGAACATGGTGGACACGGCAGAGGATAATATCTTCTCGGCCGTTGAGCAGGGGGATCTAGGGTATAGTTGGAAGGTTCTGCAGACCCTCGGGAAGCAGCGAGGTTACACGGAGCGGAAAGAGATTGATAAGACTGTCGTGCATAGCTTGGATCAAGCGACGACTGGTTCGCTCGTGGGCCTGCTGAACAAGCTCGCTTCCACGCATCCCGATGCCGTGGAGGCAGAGTTCTCTGAGCTGACGGACGAAGAGCGTCTGGTGCTGGGAGAAGCAATCGAAGCGGAGGCTGCTGGGTGATAACAGGCAACGACCTTCGGAGCTTGACGAGCCAAGAGCCCTCTGCTGGGACTGCCTCTCCGAAGGAAGTCGCACAGGCGCTCATTGCCAGGAAGAAGGCGCAGAGCGGCCTCGTCGATTTCGCTCGTTACATAGACCCGACGTACGAGTCGTTCCCAGTTCATAGCTTGATTGCAGAGAAGCTTGAGGATGTGGAAGCTGGGCGGCTTCGCAGACTTGCTGTCTTCATCCCACCTGCCGTGGGCAAATCTCGTCTTTGTTCGGAGCTCTTCCCCGCGTGGGTCATGGGCAGGAATCCAACGTACGAGCTAATCGAGGGCAGCTACAACAAGGACAAGGCTGCTGAGTTCGGCGGCATTGCACGCGACATAATCCAGGATCCTCGTTATGGACTGCTCTTCCCAGAAACTGAAATCTCTGCCAAAGCTGCAGCAGCAGATGCTTGGAAGACTACTCTCGGAGGAAGCTACAAGGCCTCCGGAGTCGCTGGTGGAATTATTGGATTTCACGCGCACATTGCTATCATCGACGACCCGTTCAAGAACTATGACGAGGCAGCAAGCCTTGCACATCGTGAAAGCGTGTGGAATTGGTACTCCGCCGTTCTCCTCAACAGACTACGATCGTATCGCGAAGGCAGTGGTTCAGTTATCCTGATCATGCAACGGTGGCACGATGATGATCTGGGCGGCAGGGTGGAGAAGCTGAACGAAGCAGGAGAAGAGGACTGGGAGGTCCTTGCTATTCCTTCCATCGCAGAAGAGGGTGATCCGCTGAATCGCGCAGTGGAGACAGCACTTCTTCCAGAGGGACCTAACCGACGACCTTTGGAAGAGCTTTATGCGATAAGAGCCCGCCATCCAGTCCTCTTCCAAGCCCTTCACCAACAGAAGCCAGTTAGCGACGAGGGTGAGATGTTCCGCCCTGATTGGCTGTTGGAGTACGGCGTTGATGAGTTGCCCTCGCGCCTCGTCTGGTACGGGGTGAGTGACTGGGCATTGACGAAGGGCAGTGGGGACTTCACCGTGCACATCGTGTTCGGAGTAGATCCGAAGGGGCATATCTGGATCACGCACTTGAGTCGGAAACAGACAGATATTCTAGAAGGTGTGGAGAACTGCATTGAGCTGATGCAAGCGGAAGAAACAGGGCAGCGTCCGATAAGGTGGTTCTGTGAGCGAGTTGCACTGCAGAAAGCGATTGGCCCAGTTCTGCGGAAGCGCATGATGGACGAGATGGTCTTCACGATCCTTGATGATGTAAGCATATCTGGGATGGGAGGGAAGGATGCTCCTGAGCGTGCGGGCAGTATTGCTGGAGCGATGCAGATGGGTTACATTCATGTCCCTGCGAACGCTCCGTGGCTTGGAGCGCTCAAGCATGAGATCTCGCGGTTCCCTCGCGGCCGTTACGACGATCAAGTGGACGGCCTGGCCATCGTTGGGATGAAGCTACAGAGCCTGCGCGGCATGGCCGCTGAGGTAATAACGCCACTAGGCATCCCCATTATCAAGCCTGCTGTCTATACATTCGACCAGGCGATGGGTCGTCGTCGCGCTATGGGCGCGGGAAATGCTCGCAGGAACGAGACGATTATGTTACCTGCTGAACCGACAATAGACTGGCCGGAGATGTGTCTTGACTGATGTGAAAAAATCACAGCAGGTAGCGGTGGCAGACGCCACTCGTGCATCGCTTGGTCGTACGTCGGTAGGGCGTAGGAAGAAGCCTCGAACTACAGAGGCTCGACTGATGCGTCCTGATCAGTTGCCGCAGGCGGATAGGGAGGCTTTGAAGAGAGGGCATTATCCCGACCAGTCCAAGTTGATGGCCCCTGAAGACCTCCCCTTCATAGAGAGGCTGTTCAGAGGGGAGGAGATGCCGTTTGATATTGGGGGGCCAGTAAAATCCTTGGCAAGGGCTGCGGGAAAGGTGAGGGTGGCGCGGCTTACTGGAGCCGAGGGAGCGTATTTTAACGACCTCACAAGAGCAGATATTAAAGAACTGAAGGAGCTTGTTCCTTCCATTCGGGCATTTGGTTCACGGCGTGATAAGACGGGAAGATTCGAGGAAGTACCATTAACATTAGAGATCGCAGAAAAAGACATGTCGGGATTGGTTGAGTATTTAGAATCGACATGGCGCTTGGAATCACGGGCTGTTGGCGGTCCTGGTACCAGCACTCTTCCGCCGACCTTTGCTCGGCCAGAACTCCTTCTCAACCGGTTCAAGTAGCCCGATGACTGAACTCATTTATAATGCTACAGGTGAGATGGCTAAGGAGCATGTTAGTCATGTAGCGAAGGATTGGTCTGATAAGTTCCAGGAGGGTTATAGGTTCGCTAGGGAGACACAGGCTAGTGATATAGTGTCGAATACGGCAGAGGCTAATAAGGCCGCCGCTAGAGGTAAGCTGTTCAAGGATGACAGTGGGAAGGTTATATCAGAGATTCCAGACACCCCTTTTGATTTTCATGAGTACCCTCGAGTTATTAAATAAGGCATATAATGGCCTATCCATCCAAAGAGATTGATCGAGTTAAGTTCTGGGCGACTCGCGTCGACTACACGATTAGGAAGCTGAAGCCGCTCTTCCAGGCAAGTGAAGTCCTGGTTGATCAGTTTTACAATGAAGAGACGACAGCTCGCGAGGCTAGCCAGGGGAGTGACACGGACCAGGAAGAGCATATTCGCAGGACAAAGTCGAATATCGTCTATGGTTATATAGACCAGAGCCTGAGCAACATGCTGGATGCGAATCCTGTGTTCCAGTCGTTTCCAGAGGACGAGCGTGCGGCCGCGCCGATCGATCCCAGTGATCCGAACAGTCTGTCCCGCGCTCAGGGGCAGTCGAAGATCATGAACTACAGGTATCGAGAGACGAATCAGCTGCGAGTCGACGAGCGAGTGGCGCTTAGTGCCTTCCTGTTCCCGTATGGTGTGGCAAAGATTGGTTATACAGCGGACAGAGAGAAGATGCTGCAAGAGCTTCTCCAGCCGGACATCAGCTCGGAGTTGGATTTCGAGGATCCGAATGAGGAGAACTTGTTCCTCCAAATCGGTCAGGCAACGAGGGTCTCTGAGTCGCAAGATCACCATCATCATATCCAAGTGCATATGCATATGCTGCAGGGTGGGCTCCTGGGTATGCCTGATCACGCAATCGAGCTTGTGACGTTTGTGGTGAAGGATCATATTGCGCTGCATAAAAAGTTCATGGATAGGAAAAATCCTTCCGCGAACGTGAACGTGCAGAATGAGAGCCCGTTCGCAGTTCATTGGCCTTCGGACATGTTCTTGACGGACCTGCTGAGCATGGAAGGGCCGCCTGATGCCCGTTGGATGGCATTCGGCTGGGAGTTGCCGGTCGAGGAAGTGCAAGGCGACACGAACTACGATAATACGTCATCGCTGAAGCCGAGTCGATGGAAGGATGCGCCGGAGAAGGAAGATGGCCAGGACTACGATGGCTTTGATATGGTCAGGGGATGGGAAGTCTGGGCCAAGAACTTTCCAGTTGGACGAGGGAAGTTCCGTGACATTGTGCTCACGATCGCGGAGGGACATGAGAAGTTTCTCCGCTATGATGAGGAGTGGCCTTATCACTTCCTTGATGATTATCCTGCGGAGACGCTTAGCTTCACGCCTGGATTGAGGAGATGGTTTCATAAGCCTACAGTGCTCCTAGGTGGGGGAGATACTGTTCAGAGCCTCGTGAACGAAGTTCTGGACATGAACTTGAGCATTATCAGGAAGCAGAAGAACGTATGGCTAGTGGATCCTGCCAGCGGAATCACGACAGAGAAAATGCAGCAGATTATGGACGCGCCAGACGGAAGCGTTATTGCCGTGCCGGGTCTGATGGATGCGAAGGGTCAGGCGGTGGTGCCGCTGCCGTTTCATCAGATTCCCCCCGAAAAGGGAGAACTCCTAAATGTCCTGCAGAACATGTTCGACAGGTCCCTTGGGACGCCACAGCCACAGAGGATGGAGTCCTCGGACACAGCCACTGAAGCGGATATTATCGAGAAACGTAACACGAGTCGTGAGGGTCGTAAATCGAACTTGCTATCGGAGTTCCAGGTTCGTAAAGCAAGGAAAATGTGGCAGTTAGATGCACAGTACCGGCCGGAGAGGCTGTTCCTGTTAGACAGGAATGCTAGCACGTTCTTGGAGATTGATGAAGAGATGGCCAAGGGCGAGTATATGACTACAATGGATATTGCTAGTCATGCCACGGCGAAGAGCGTGGAGCGCTCTCAGTGGATGGATCTGCTCAACTTGTTTGCTGGCCTAACGCCAGTGTTCGTGGAGTTCTGGCAGGTTCCGCCGAACTTGCCGGAGCTGGCTAGGCGCTTGCTCGCGCGTGGGTTCGATGAGCATATGGTGGAAGAGATTTTGCCGATGTTGCGGGCTGCTGCTGGAGCGTTGGAAGGCGAGGGAGCGATTCAGTTCGACGAGGAAGGTAAGCCGATTGTGCAAGATGAGGCTGCGCTGGAGGCGGTGCAAGCGGGACGGAATAGAGATGAACGGATTGGGGCTGCTCTGCCGGAGCAGTTCAACGAAGCTCCTCCTAGTGCTGGTCGACAGACCGGGAATGCGGTGACAAGCTAATGGCATCTTACGCAGAACAGCAGGCAGAGCGGCAGAGGATTAAGGCGATGCAGGAAAAGCAGCGTGCGAAGTCGGCCGCTGCTCATCAGCAGAGAGTGGATGCAAACGCGGAGGCTAAGCGTCGGCAGCAGCAGCAGACGAATCAGATACGCGCACAGGAAGCTCAGCAGGCACAGCAACAGCAGCGGCTTCGTGCGCAGCGGGAGTCTGAACGTCGTAAGAATGCGGCGGCTCGACAGATAGAGATAGAGCAGGCTCGCGCGAAAGAGAAATCCATGCGAATAGATCCCGCGATACCAGATTCCGCGTACGACATACCACGCGAATCAGATATGTCGTATTCTGCCCGGCTGAAGGCTCATGAGAAGAAGGTGGAACGCGCGAGACAGGAGGATGCACGGCGGGCTCGCCTGGGCCTAGAGCCGAGGATGTACATCCCCGAGTTCTGGACTCCTCCGCCAAAGCCCGGCAGTATAGAGGCCCTTCCGATCCCTCTAGTGCCGATAGTGCCGAGGGAAGGTCAGATTCGCGCGAAAACGGTAGCGCCACAGCAATCGAGAGCGGCTGTAGTCGCGGATGAGACGTCTGCGTCGATTGGGCAGGGGCAGCAGCAGACACCTACGAAGCCTCCACCTACGGCTGAGGACCTAGAGATCGCTCGGGACAAGGCTCAGATTCAGGCGAGGGAAGCGCAGCAGAAGCTGGACAATCCGAACGTGGCGACGCCGAGGAACCGGGAGTATCAGGATATTGAGAAGCAGCAGAGGGATACGCTCGAACAGCTTCAACTTTCGGCTGAGCCTTCGCCGTGGCATGACACGAATCAGCGGCGATTGCAGGGTAAGAGTCTTGAGCAGCAGCAGCAAAGGACGCTGGGGCGGCAGAAGTGGCACGCTCTTCCTCCGACTGAGCCCATGCGTCCTAATCCTCCAAGTAGGATTATTGAGCAGCAGCAGTTAGGCACGCTTGGGCAGACAAGTCAGGCGACGATGCAGTCGTTGCAGCCAGATCCGAGAGCGAGGTATGTAGGAGATACTAGGGCCGCCGGGAGTCAGCAGCGGGACGTTCGCGCTAAGGCTTATGGAGTAGCAAGTAGTGGTGGTTCGGGAGGAGTGGTTTATGGGCCGAGCAATTGGCCGCACGAGCCGACAGAAGATGCGAGCGGTAACATGATTCGTCCAGGACTCGGGAAGACTACGTTCTCGGCGTTTGATAAGATAGAAGACATTATGTGGCGGATAGAGAATGGTGAAATAGATCGTCATATGGTAATGATGGCTATATCCTCGCCTCAGTATAGAGCACAGAATCTTGGTGGAACTCTTCTTGAGGGATTAACTGATGAGGAGTTCCAGGCTATTGCTGATAATATGGGTGGTATTTGGTCGCAAGAGTATGGTAGTGGTAGGGGGTTTCGCGACCCTTGGTATTACACACGTGGCCCCGGGTCGCGGGGGTGGTTAGGCAGGTAGGTAATTTATGCCTCTCTACACTTTCCGTTGTGAGCATTGCTCTACGCAAGTCGATGAGCAGCGACCTGTTGAGGACCGTAGGCACCCGATTCCTTGCGGACATTGTAAGGGTCTGATGGAGCGGGTTCCAGAGATGTGCGTTATCGACACCTTCGAGCCGTACTACGACGAGGGGCTTGGCTGCGACGTGCATAGTAGGAGCGACAGGAAAGCGGAGATGGCGAGGCTGGGCCTCGTAGAGGCGGGAGACCCAGTGCATGGTGGGAGGAACTATGACGCGAGCAATCCCGTGCAGATGAAGAAGCTCCCGTTGCAGGGCGTTGAGAGGCAGAGCGCTGCGCCGAGGGACTCCGTGATTAAGACGCATGATGAGACGGGTAAAGTGGTGACGACACAGAAGTCGAGTGAGACTCCGACGGAGAAGTAATGGGACGCTCTCGTGTGAAATTATCACCAAAGGTGGCGCTCGCCGACGTGACTGCGAGGTCGTTGGGGAAGACTACGTTGTCGAAGGAAGAAGAGCGACGGGCTCGGATTGTTCGGAAGCCTCTGCAGCCTGAAGCAAAGTTGATAGATCCTTTTGACTTTCATAGACGGAATGCGGCAGAGGGGCGGATTGAGCTTACTGAGGGCGATAAGAAAGAAGCAAGGATTGCAGAAGTTCCTTTGCAGCCTGAGGATATTATAGGGGGGATCAAGCTCCTCAAGCGAATCACGGATGTTAGCCCGAAGGCGATTGAGTTTGCGAAGCGGGTCTTCCAGGGTAGGACAATGGAGCTCATGCAGCAGATGGTGCCAGGGCTGAAGTATAAGGCGGGGGTGTTGGAGTATGGGGAGAATCAGATTTCTGCGCTAGTGGAGGCGTTGAATCAATATCCAGATGTGCCGAGAGGGCTTACTGAAGCTATAGATTTTATGCCTGGATCGGGAGGGCGCCTAAGAGTTGGCGGGAGTAGGAATGTAAAGACGCTGGCGGCTGATCAGCAGGATATTGAGAAAGCAGTTGAGCGATTGGAATCAGATATAGGGCTTCCTATTACTGGTGGTGGGTTGCCAGTTAGGGATGCTCCGACAGGGAGAGAGATAGGGCGTGGACATAGCCAGCGTGCGTTCCAACTGAAGACGGACGCAGGGCAGGATCTGTCGGAGATGACGCCTGAGGAGTTGATGGAGCACTCTCGTCGTCCGTTCACTCCTCGCATTCCACTTGAGGCGAGTCGACAGCCAGACTATCTAAATCAAGCTGCGAATGAGGCATGGCTGGAGTGGTTGACGGTGAACAGGCCGGAGGAAGTTCTAGAGTTCATGGAGGAGCTTGCTAGAGAGCGGAGAGAGATAGCGAGGACTAGGTTTACCGACGAGTTCCCAAGCCTTTCATCACTGGAAGGCAGCAGGACGTACAGCTCGGTGGAGAGAGCAAGGGGAAGAGCTGCTTCGGAGCGGAACCGACGCGGCCTGACCTCGAACGCTCGAGCTGTCTTGGACGATTGGGAGACGATGTTTAACAACGTCGAGACTGACACTGGTACTGACGCGGCGAGACGCTTTGATAGCAGGATGGAGAATCTGCTGACGTTTGAAGAGATTGAGAGTATTGCGAGGCAGTTGAGACATGACCTTGTAGTGCTGAATGTATCGCCAGACGAATTGGCGCATAGACGAGGGGTGTCTAGGGCTTATCAGGACGTAGTGGATGCCTTTAGGCGTAGGGCTGAGCAGGCGGATGATCCTGTGGAGATTAGGGATGAATTTCTGGGAGTTAATGCGAGACGGATTCTGGAGGATCTGCGGCGTCAGGAGCCGGACACTGTGCCGAGTCCGAATGCGCTTCTTGCTGCTATGGAGAGAGCAAGGGGAGCCGCTGATACGGACTTCCGTAGCCTGACGAGGGATCAGCGGATACTGTTCGAGGATGTGGAAGGGATGATGGGTAGGAGCAACGATCCAGGGTCGAGGAACGCTGCTGCGCGTGATCGTGCTAGGAATAGGATCACGAGGGAGCGGCAGAACTACACCGCTGATGACGTTGAGGCTGTTCGACAGATGCTGCGGAACTCGGGGAGCGGTGGGGATATTCGTCAGCTTAATGAGCTGATGCAGATGGGGGACGAAGCGACCGGGAACGAGCAGCTGCAGGGTCTGATGGACATGGCTAGGCAAGGGGATATTGACAGGGATGGCGTGATGGCTGCCCTTCGTCGGGATACTCCCGATATGTCTGAGGATCAGATTGAAGCCTTGACGAACTCTATTATGGGAGCTGGGCCGAGAGCGGGAGAAGCAGCTAGGTCTAGGAGGTTGTTGAGAGAGGCGAGGGAGTCATTGGGAGCGCCTGAGAATGCTCAAGCTGCGACGCCGCAGAGCCGAAGCGAGCTGACCTCGGACGCTCGCATTGTCCTAGACGACTTTGAGACGATGTGGGGGTATGTGGGAGTGGACGAGGCGAGGGCTGCAGAAGTCAATACGCATCTGATCGCGAGGATGGAGAGGCTGACGTTTGAGGAGATGGAGGCTGTGAGAGAGCAGCTGTGGAATGAGATGCATGCTTCCACGGTAGCGGCTGAGGACGTTGCGGATCTGGAGCTGCAGTATACAGCGTTTGGGGATATAGTGGAGGGGTTTAGGAGGGATGCGATGCGGTCACGCTCGGGGGCGAATGCTGCTGGCGTTGCGCCAGTTGGTGATCCAGCGATTGTAAGAGAAGTGCGAGATGCGTTCGCTATTCTGCATGAGACTCCAGATGGAGTTATAGATAGTCAAGCTGCTGAGGCTATTGTGCAGCAAGTTCGAGGGATGACTGCAGACGAGATTAGTGCGGTAGCGGACGGTATTCAGCAGCTGCCAGAGCAGCAACGTGGGCTCTTAGCGTTTGAGTGGGATCAGTTGGTAACGGAGGTTAGAAGAGAGGGACGAGCAGCACCTGCTGCTGCGGCTGCGACTACCTCCGCGAATAACCTGGAAGACGTGCGATTCAACGTGCCTGATGAGGTTCGACTGCTTCTAGGCCAGAACGACAACTTGGGCTTTGAGCGTCCAGGGGAAGCCGCGAGGGCCATCCTGGAGCACGATGACTGGGCACAGAGATGGGATATAACTGAGCGGTCGGCTGTAGGAGTTCTTAGAAGGTGGCGTGAGCGGCTACTACGTGAGCGGCCGGATATCGCTGATCGAGTGAGAGGTGGAAGATGAACTATAAGGTGAGCACTACGAGGGCGCTGGCAATGCGCCTCCTACCCAACGGCGGAGGAATGAGAGATGACTGAAGTAGTAGATGGCCGCAACGATGGCGTTATAGAAGATTCGTTCGCAACTCAGCTGCAGGAAGACGGTGCTGATTACACGGACGATGTTCTCGAGGCGATGGGACATCAGCCGTCTGGTGATACAGACCAGCCTGAGTCAGCGCGTGAGGGCACAGACGTCATTATGGCTAGACTGGCACAGAACGATCCTGCAGCAGCTGAGATGGCTCGGGGCTTCCAGGCAGATATGTCTAGGATGCAGAATGATCACTTGGCGACGCAGAGGGAAATGTTAGATACCTTGAGGGAGCTGAGAGCGCTGCCGTCGGGAGAGCTGCCGGAGGCGGAGGCTGGGGCGATGCTGCCCGAGGGGATCACGGACGATCATCTGAATATGTTTCAGGCTATGGCTGAGCACTTTGGCTACGTCCCTCGTCAGGAGCTGGCGGACGAGAAGATCGTAGATGCCAGAGAGAGCTATGCAACTGATGCACTGAAGCAAGGAGTAGAGGAGCACGGTGAGGCCTTCGGGATTATTAATCCTGATGGAAGCGTTACCGTGAACCCAGCTGTGCAGGAACGTCTGCGTTTGGCGGAAGAACGCTTAACTGATCCGAATAGAGGGCTTACGACGTTAGAGCTCTATAATCTCGAGATCGGTAAGCCTCTAGCGCCTGCAGCTGCGGCAGCTCCTGCTCCTGCAACTAACCCGCCAGCCCGAGGCGTTCCACAGCCTAACGTGGCAAGGCGAAGCACTGGTGGAGGCGAGCCGATCCAGATTTATGATCCGGCTCGAGGGGACGATCGTGAGGATGTCTTCAAGCGAGCGTTTGCACTGGCCAAACAAGAGCTGGGTGGATAAGGAACTTTTCATAAAGGAGTTCGGCAATGGCTGCCGGCGACGGCGCGCCTAGTATTACCTGGGGATCGCTTCTGAGCGGAACGCTCATGAAGTACCTGGATTCGGGTGCGCTCATGGATCAGGTTCACAATCACTCTCCGTTGTGGAAATGGCTGCGAGGGAAGAAGCGCCTTCGCATTCTCACAGGCGGTGAGCGGATCAGTGTTCCTGTGATGTATGAAGACTCGGGGAACTTCCAGCGGTATGCTGGCCTCGAGCAGTTGGATGTAACGGGATACGAGGGTGTTACGCGGGCGTTCTACCCGTGGGTGCAGGCCGCGACCGCAGTAGTGTTGAGTGGTCTCGATCAGCGCTCGAATCGTGGTGAGAGCCAGGTTCGTGATATCGCTAAGGATAAGGTCTTCCAGGCAGAGTCCGCGCTTGCGGACAATCTGGCGACGGATGCTTACAGCGACGGGACGGCGAACGGTTCCAAGCAGATCACTGGTCTGTCCGCTATGTGCGCCACTACGAATACTAGTGGGACGTACGCGAGCATCAACTTCGGCAATAACGACAAGTGGCGGAACCAGGTCATCACTGGCGTGGGGAATGCTGCTGCGAACTTGCTGCCGAATCTTCGCACGCTTTACAACGATTGCACCGAGGTTGCTGGTGTGATTGGCAAGCCTGATGGTATCTTTACGGAACAGGCTTCGGCGGAGGCTCTGGAGAGCATCGTTCAGCCGGCGATTCGTTACGCGCCTGGTGGTAGCGGTGAGATGTCCATTGCACCAGCCTTCCGTGGCGCAGAGATCAACTGGGAGGCGAAGTGCACGAGCGGAATGTTGTATCTGCTCAACTCGAACCATCTCTTCAACTTCGTCCATAAGGATGCTAACCTCAGCATGAATCCTGAAGGTTTCCAGCGTCCGATCAACCAGGACGCCCTCGTTGCCCAGCTGTTGTACCAGGGTAACATGGGGACGGATCTGCGGTCGGCCCTTGGTAAGCTCTCGGGGATCAGCTAAAGGAGGCTCCTAATGGCAGTAGGTGATGTTACATACGATTCTGGGATTAACAACAGAGTTGTCGGGAATATGCGGATGTTGACTGGGACGCTGGAAGTGGATGCCAATGACACGACCTCCGCGATCTTCACTACGAAGACTCGCATCGTCCAGTTTATTCTTCATTCGAATCAAACTGATGATGATGGAGTAATTCCTAGAGTGCATATCAATGCCAGTGACTTTTCTGCTACTGCGGCTAACGGATCTGTGCATGTTCAGGGAATTGGTGCTCCTGATGTATACCAGTTCACTTGTTATTATTACTAAGCGCTTCCGCGCTTTATATCGGTAAGCGGAGAGAGAGGAACCAATGCAGCTTCAGACTGTAAACCGTAGCACGGCTGAGACCATCTACGGTAACTTCACGAACGCAGCGGGCGCTACTCTGACGAAGGGGTATGCTGTCGCTCTTACCACCACGGTCGCGTCTGTTGACGGCAATCTGGGTGTCTCGCCGGCGACGAACAACCTCCGTACGTTCCTGGGTATCGTCAAGGAAGACGTTGCGGATAACGCTGTAGGGAAGTATATCTCCTACGGCTACGCCGCGAGTGTGTGGTTCTCGGCTAGCGCCACGAGCGTTAGTGTCACAACGCCAGATCATGCTGTTGGTCCTACGGCAGCTGAGCTGGGCGTCAACTACACAGGACTCACCACAGTCCTGCATCCAGTAATCATCCTCGAGAGCCTTGGTGCTGTCCCCCGTTCTGCGGGTGGATACATTCAGGGCTTCGTGAGGGCGATGTAGAATGGTGGGGCCGGCGATGGCTTCTAATCGGCATTCCGGCCCCACTTCTGTGATTTATGCACATAAGGAGGTTGGCATGGTTGAAGATCTGGCAGAGAAAGACACGTATGAGGTTATCTCTCATGCGTTGATGCTTGCACAAGCAGAGAACGGTGAGCTGTCGTTGAGGAATAAGTTTCTGAATGAGCGCTTGCAGTCAGTGAATAAGACGTATGAGAAGCTTTATAAGAAGTGGTGGCTTCGCTTGCTGTTCATGCCGTTTGATCCTTTGATGGCTTCAGATGGAAAGATGCTGATGCGGTGTCAGACTTGTAAGGTGCTGTTCTGGGAAGATGGTCCGATGGAGTTTAAGGATCATTTGGGGCATAAGTATGGGGCCGCGACGAACGGTAGTTGGTGGGAGAATGTATCGCTGAAGATGGGAAGGATTAAGTGAGTCGGCCAGTTAGAATTGCTTTTGGCTTCCCTTGGTATAACGGGCCGGATGTAGATACGTTCGCGCTTTACATGGAGCATATGTACTACTATGGGAGGATGCGGGAGCGAGAAGTTGGTGCGGACGGGCTGCTGAAGCTGGATCATATAGACGGGGATGTCAGGGCAGACCTGCACGAAGGCGAGGGACCGTTTGAGTTCTTTATTGCGTCGGAGACGAGGATGTCGTTGGTGGGTCTTGCGAGAGAACGTCTCGTGGACATGGCGCTCGGGGCAGGTTGTGATTATCTGTTCTGTTGGGATGCTGATATGCGCTTTCCTATGTCGACGATGCTGCAGCTTTACCGGCATAAGAAGCCCGTCGTTAACGCGCTAGCGTTCACAGCACGTGAGCCAGTGATGCCTTGCCTTTACAAACAGCACACGATGTGGGATCCTGTGTTGAAGGAGCAGAAGTGGGGGGCTGAGACAATCTGGGATATTCCAGATAAGAGGCTGATCACGAACGAGGATGTTGGAGGGAAGATAGCTTTCGGTGCTGGTGTAGTGCTTTATAACTTGAACGTCTTTCGGCAAATTCCTAAGCCCTGGTTCACGTCGACAGGGTGTGGGGAGGACTGGTTCTTCTGCCACAGGGCGCATGAGTTCAACGTTCCGCTGTATGTAGATACGTCGATCTTTGTAGAGCATAAGGCTCATAAGCCTGTGTGGATTAGCGTGGATACTTACAATGCCGCGAGAGAAGAGAATCCTGAGGAGTATGAGAAGTTGCAGTATAAACAGGAGCTGGCGAAGCAACCATGAAGCCTTTAATGACCATTCTGATTCCTACGTATGACAACGCTACAACGTTCATACAGTGTTATGGGTCGCTGATGAGATTTACGGAGTTTCCGTTCAAAGTGGTGATCGTGAACAACGATCCAATGGGGAAGGAGTACTACGACAAGTTTGTGGAGAATGCAGGCTTTGAGAATCTTGAAGTGCTGCACATGGATGGGAATAAAGGGTGGATGGGTGCGATTAACGCAGGTATGGAGAAGGTGGATACAGAGTTTGTCTGCGTGATGAATGATGACTTGATCTTTCATCCAGGGTCGCAGGACTTCTGGAGGAAGCTGACGATTCATCTTGGTGGAGAGGTGGCGGCTGTTGGGCCGAGCACGAATTTCGTGATGGGAAGGCAGGCGATTCAAGATCAAGGAACGCCGTCTTGTTTGCCGGTGAAGTTCCTGATCGGATTCTGTATGGTGTTGAGAACGCAGATCTTTCGGGATGTGGGGCTGTTGGATGAAAGTCTGCCGGGCGGGGATGACTTGGACTTGAGTATTCGACTTCGCGAGGCAGGGTGGCAGTTGATCGCGGAGAAGACTGCCTATGTTCATCACGTGGGGAGTTCGACAGGGGCAGTCTTGCAGCCAGGGTATTGGAATAGCATGACGCAGTCGGACTTGACGAATAACGTCTTGATTCGTAAGCACGGATTGAAGGCGTGGTATGACTGTGTAAATCTGACTCCGTGGAAGTTCGAGGATGCAGGGGAAGAGTTGATGAAGTCGCTGCGGGAGGAGGATACATGGTGGGAGGAGACGCTTGCAGGGATTGATAAGGAGAGTAGAGGGCTTAACGTAGGGAGTGGCACGCAACAGACAGAGAATGCGTGGGACTTGGATAGAGCGAAGCCTGGGGAGAGAGGTGCGGGAGGTAGGAAGTTTGACGGGGCGACGCCTGATACGTCAGGGGATGCCGCCGATTTGCCGATGCGGGCAGACTCGCTGGACTTCATCGCGGCAAGGCACTTGTTCGAGCATATGTTAGATCCTGTGGCGACGTTGAAGGAATGGAAGCGAGTCGTCAAGCCTGGTGGGTTGTTGTTCGTGATCTGCCCGAATCAGGATGGGGCGAACACGATGCTCGTGAACTACACGCATGTTCATGCTTACAATCCGCAGAGTCTTGGGAACTTGTTGGAGTCACAGGGATGGAGAGTTGAGGAGGCCAAGGCCTTTGCTATTGGGTCGTTCGCTATCAAGGCGGTGCTGTCATGAGTGTAGCGATGGTTTACACAGCGGAGATTCGTAACAACGGCACTGCCGCGTTGTGCAGGGATGCGTTGATTCGAGACTTGGGTATTAAGGACTTGCCTCGTTACGAGCCTCGGGGTGAGTTGCCTGAGCATGATCTTTATATCTACGTGGATGATGGGATAGATAACGTTGAGTGGGAGTGTCCTAGACCGAATGCGTACTGGGCAATTGATACACATCTAGGATTCGATTATAGGTGCCAGAAGGCTAAGCAGTTCGATCATGTCTTCTGCGCGCAAAGAGAAGGTGCTGAGGAAATGCGGAGGAATGGAGTGCTGCAAGCTGAGTGGATGCCGCTTGCTTGTCATCCTGCCGCCAATCCTTGTATGAGGGAGCTTGTCGTCCATGAGGATAGGGATAGGCTTCTGGCCCATGGATCGGATAAGGCCTGGGATGTTGTCTTTGTGGGGTTTCTCAACGATGTAGAGGGCGATGGATTCAACAGTCGTCTGGATTACTTGCATGAGATGTGCGAGGCGTTCCCGAGCTTCTGGCTGACAACGAACTGCTTCTTTGAGGACATGGCAGTTCGTTATGCGAGAGGTCGTGTAGGGATGAATATCTCGATCCGAGATGACTTGAATATGCGATTCTTCGAGGTGATGAGCACAGGAACTTGCCTTGTCACGAACAGAGACGTTGATGGCTGGGATGCGCTGGGATTTGAGGAAGGAAAGCACTTCGTTGGCTTTCAGGGTATTGCAGAGATGAAAGAGAAGATTCAGTGGTGCCTGGATAATCCAGGTGAGAGAGAAGACATTGCAGACGCTGGACATGAACTAGTCCGCGCTCATCATACTTACGCTCACAGAATGCAGCATGTGCTGGATATCTGTGGGGTGGAGATTCCGCAAGATGACAGTTCCAGCTAAGCACGCGCCGCACACGAGGACAGCGCCTCTTGTAAGAAGCGCTGCGGATATAAAGACTAGTAAGACATTCTTCGACGATGATGTAGTAGCGACTGATGTGCTAGTGCAGACAGGTCCTACAGAATTGCACGGTTGGGATATACATAACGCTGTGGCTGCTGTGACATTCGTTGTGTTCTTCAACGCTGCCGCCGTCGCTGATGTAACTATCGGGACGACAGTGCCTGATTACGCTATATCTATGGTTGCGAGTGGGAACGCTGAAGCAAAGCTAGCTTCGCCTATGCTCTTCCCTTTGGGCTTAGTGATTGCTAGCTTGACGACTACGGATGGATCTACTGGAGCCGCCTCCGATGTTAGTCTTTCGTACTTATAGAAGGGTATCACTTTGGTGAAATTATCACACAAGGAGCTGGAGAATGCCAGTAATTATTGATCCTGAGCGGGTGGAAGAAGGCGAGAAGCCTGACTGGGACAAGGGAGTGCCTGTTAATATTGAGGGGCAGACTGATGTAGTGTTGACTAAGTTTATCACGACGAATCCGAATAAGGCTTGTTGGGCACCTGATCCAACAGCGCCGTGGGGAGATGAGGTTACGACGGATCTAGGCGGCGGAAGGCGGAGCGTGAGAATTGGGATCATAGGGAAGGATGGGGAGCCTCGCAGCGTGAACGTGGACGACGGTCTGATCATGTGGATTGAGGGTCGGATGGCAGGGCTTGTAGGGCTGATGCCTGGCCGCCCGCCCATGAACCAGGCGGAAGTCGACGCCTATATGGATCAGAATGATAGGGCCGTCCCGATGTATCAGCAGTGGGACTTTCGTGTGGCGAGCGTGAAGAAGACGAACGGTCCTGAAGAGCGGGAGAAGATGCATCGCTCGGATGATCAGAAGAGGATCAACTCCCAGGACGAGATGTTCCAGGCGTTCAAGAAGATGTTCGAGATGGGCGCTGGGAAGTTCGCTGCTGGAGAGGGTAATCCGCAGGAGATTCTGGCAGCGGGAGTTGCAGAAGCGGTGGCGGAGGAGAGCAGCGTGGGGAGCTTCTCGACAGAGCCCCTCCCTGAGCACATCTCGAATGCAGAGAAGATTGAGGCGGCGGCGACGGCACAAGCAGAGGGTATTCAGACGGAGTAACTGATGGACTATCGGGCAGTCAAAGATGCTGTATTGGAGTTCGCTGCGCAGGGTTCGGGAGGGAAGTTTGAGATCCTTGTGGGGCAGAATATCAATGCAACATACCGAGATGTGCTGAACTCAGGCCCTGTGCCGCATGAGGAACGGGAGTTTTCGTTCGCTAGCGTCGCTGGACAGAAGCAGTACGGGTTACCGATCTACGTCAGAAAGGTAAAGAACTGGTTAGACAATACAAATGATAAGAATCTCTGGAAAGAGACCACTAGCGGGTTTGATAAGAAGTATCCAGGGAATGCAGACAGTGGAGATCCAAATCTAGTCTTTCCGCTGGGAGCAAGGGGAGTGCAAGCGTATCCAGAGAGCGACGGAACGTTGTCGCTTGTCAGTGATAATAGTGCTGATGATGGAACGTCTTGGAAGGCTCGAGTCGTCGGATATAATACGGCAGGAGTGTTGGTGACTGAGTTAGTTACGATGGATGGCACTACACCAGTGACGACGACGAACTCTTATGACTCCACGTTAGGAATTGAAAGGGTTGTGAAGTCGACGGCGGCAGGTGTGTCCTTTGCTGGGAACGTAACAGTTTCTGATAGCGATGCGAACGTGCTTTCGATCATTCCTACCTGGTGGGATGCGCCAGACTATGTCTGGGTGCAGATGCACCCGATTCCCTCGGCTGCGATTACCTACACGATGCGGACAGAGATGCGGAAGCCTCCGCTGGTGAATGACGCTGATTGGCCAGAGTTTGACCAGGAGTATCATGACCTGCTCGTATGGGGCACGACAAAGGATCTGCTGCCGACGCTAGGCAAAGGGAGCGTTGCAGCTGTTCATCGGAAGACCTACGAGGATCGTATGCAGCAGTTTAAGGGAGAGACGAATCCTAACAACAACACGATCTTTGTCTTCTCCAACGTGCAAGCGACAGTAGGACTGCAGAATCGTCCTCTGCGTCCTATGATCCCAGGTGTGGATATTGGACTGGGGAACGCTTCGTGAGACGCTTCGCCGTTACAGATAATGAGATGAACAGGACTGTCTTTATCGCTTCGGCAAAGACCGCTAAAGTGGCGATACTGATTCTGCCTGATACGAATCACGATGGAGACAACGTGAGTTGGGAGGGAAAGTACTCTTTGCGAACGGTAGGAGTTCCTGATACAGAAGCAGGTATCACGTTCATGAGAGGAATTGTTGGAGCCCTTCAGGAAGAGCTGGATAGCTATGAGTGAGATACGGGTATCCGATCCTGAAGCGGTGACTAGTCCGATCTTCCGCATCAAGGGTCAGCGATCAACTCCGGTGTATCCTGATCCGCGGCTCACGCCAGAGCATTGTGAGATTCTACGGGACGTAGATATCGGGCAGCGTGGGATTGTGCAGAGCCGCTTCGGATATGATACTTACAATCCAACGGTGCTGCCGAGTGCGGAGCGAGCGCTGGGGATGTGGCAGGGGAAGTTCTCGAATGGAGATGAGAAGCAGGTTATCGTTACGCGCACGAAGGTTTACTCCGTTACGGATTCAGCTGCGGTGGACATCACTGGGTCGAACTTAGTCGGCGGCGTAGACGATCGTGTGCAGATGATCTTTCTCAAGGATCAACTGATTCTTAATAACTCTGTAGACGATCCTCGTGTTTGGGCAGGGAACGATACAAGTCCGACGAATACAGCAGATCTAGCAACTATACCTTTCACGAAGTGTGAGAGTATGGTGACACATCAGAATCTGTTGATGGCGTTGGGCACTACGGAGGGCGGTACTTATTTCCCTACGAGGATTCGTTGGTGCAACGTTAATAGGGCGACGTATGTTGTAGATATCAATACGTGGACGGACTTGGATCGTTACGAGATATACGATGGCGGCACCGCTATTGTGGGGGCTGTGGACGCTTGGGGATGGTGCATGATCTTTAAGACGGACGGCCTTTATCCAGGGCGGATTATCTATCATCCTACGGGAGACTACGATTTCAACTTGGGAGATCCCACGACAGAGTTTGGTCCTCGGCGTGGCTTCTCGCCTATTGCAAAGCACAGCTTTATTAGTCGGCCGGAATTTATCTTCGGCGTGGCGAAGGAAGGTATCTTCATCATCCAGCCAGACTTCTCGTTCCAGCTGGTGAACAGTGAAGATACAGAAGAATGGTTTGGGCTGAACCAAGATAGGTTGCAGTACGCGCAGTCTTATGTGTTGGAAGATGAGCACCAAGTTCGAACAATCTGTTCATCCGCCAACAACAATAACGGTCACGATTACGAGCTTGTGTGGGACTGGGACACAGGGGATGTGTGGATAGACAGACCGTCGGTGAAGAAGTCTTACGCCTCTCGAATCGTGATCAGTGGAAAAGAGCAGCAATGGTTCGGCGGCGTGGATGGATTTATGTATAAGGGTGGGACATCTGCGACAACTGATGATAATGGCTCCAGCATAGACTGGAGAATCAAGACGGCTCCGAATGATCTGGGGAGTCCTGGGAAGCTCAAGCACATCGTGAATGTACGGACGCTTTATAGGAAGCGGGCCGCTTCTGTCAACGTCACGGTGTCAGTGCACTTAGATGAGGGGAGGAAGTCTCGCGTTGAAGACACGCTCGTAACGGGGGCGCAGCATAAGTGGAACACTGGGGTGAAGTGGAATCAAGGGAATAAGTGGCCGGGAGCGCCCGCGCGTCGGGACGACACCTTTGTGAATATCATGGCAGAGACGCTTGCGGTAGAATGGTCTGGCTCACAGCCTGCTAGTATAGAAGGCTATATTGTGGATTACATTCCGTTGGAGAACTAATGTGATTAAATCACCGAAGAGGCAGATATGGCTACTATAACAGATCCAAGTACTAGTCTGCCTGTCGCCAACGACGACATGGACTCTGAGCAGATTACGGATTGGATCGGTGCGATCAAGACGTTTCTGCATGGAAATAACTTGGATGAGAATAATGTAGATTATTCTTCGTCTGATGGAGTGATGGTTCTAGCGCAGGCGCAGGTAGCGACGGGACTACACTCGTTTGAAGCAACGACAGCTGCTGCAGGGGGCGTTAGAGAGGTTGTCCAGTTCGGTATAGATCCAGCGACTGGAACGCCTGCTGCGAATGATGGCGGCAGATTCGTGTTGTACGCGGATGACGCGGGTGGAGCAGAGACAGACATCGCTTATATCGACTGGGTGATGACAGATGCTACTGTAGATGCTTGCATTGGGCGGATAGACTTCTACGTTGCGCCTGGCGCGGATACGTTAGTGTCGCAGGTGCAGCTGGGGGATGGATTTCTTCAGCCGACCACGGATTCAGATGTTAGTCTGGGCGTGACAGGGCAGCGTTGGAGTAATCTTTACGTTGATGCAGCTACAGTAGGTGGAGCACTTGCATTATCAGGAGCTGTTCAGCTAGACAGTACGCTGACGATTGGCGTAAATGATACTGGGTATGATGTAATCTTTTACGGTGATGCAGCTTCTGCATTTATGATGTGGGATGCTAGTACGGATGATCTTGTACTAGGGGGAACTGCTCAGCTGTATCTCTATGATGCTGGAGGCGGAGAACATCTTTCGTCCGATGGCACAGATATGACAATTAACTCAGGCGGAGCTATTAATCTTACTGCTACAACGGATGTAGTAGTACCTGCTAATGTCGGCGTTACATTCGGCACAGGAGAAAAGATTGAAGGCAATGATACTGATTTAACTGTCACTTCAGGTGGAGGGATTAATCTTACAGCTGTTACAGATGTTACCGTTCCCGCTAATGTTGGTGTCCTGTTTGGCACTGGAGAAAAGATAGAAGGGAATGATACAGATCTAACTGTTACATCAGGTGGAGCTATCAACTTAACGGCTACCACAGATATAGTGGTGCCTGCTAACGTTGGTATAACGTTTGGGACAGGGGAGAAGATTGAGGGTAATGATACAGACTTAACTGTTACGTCTGGAGGATTGATCACTCTTACGGCTGTTGGTAATACTGTAGTTACTAATACATTGGCAGCTGGAGTAGCCTTGCCTACATCAGACGATGGAGGGGCGCTCGGAGCAAGCGGCACAGCTTGGAGTGATCTGTTTCTTGCCAGCGGTGGAGTTATTAACTTCGACGGAGGGAATGCAGTTATTACGCATTCTGCCGGAGTTATTGATATCTCTACAGGGACATTTAAGATTGGCGGGACAACGGTTACTCCTGGTGGAGCGATAGTGTCAGTTGGCGATAATCTGGCTTGGACGGATTACGTCGAGACAGCCGCTGACGAGAACGCGCAGAAGGTCATCATCGTGGATCTGGACGACCCCGGCACGATATGGGACTACGCACAGTTCATGCAGCAGATCCAGAACACGTCGTGGCACGACGAACTTGGCGACCCGCCGATGCACGGGCTGATGTTTATCACCGAGGCCAATGACAAGCTCATATGGTGGAACCGGGAAACCGGCGCGGCCTATATGACGTTCGACATAGACACCGGATGGACGATGATCGCGCACTCGTCTTACACGTTAACAAACCTCGATTTCCTCGACGGCGTCGTCTACCTGACACTCTCGGCGGGGGGCGTGAACACCATTGACTTTTTGCGCGATCAAGGAGTGTCGTATTCGACGGGCGGCAGGCAGTTGCACTTGACCGACATTGAAAACCGGAACGTCGCGTCGAGTTCTCATGTCGTGATGAACTCCTCGGTGGCTATCGTCAACAACACGGGCAACGCCATCGCCGCCGTGCGCGACCCCAGCCTGACCGACGAGTTCGGCAGGCCGAAGCATTGGTGGGCGGTTGGCACTGCGGGTGGGTTGAGTGTTTACAATCCCGTAGACGATGCCATTTACGACGTAGTGAATAATCCTAATTGCACAGACGTTGCCCTATCAAGTAATGGGTCTTTGGCATACATACGCGACGCCGGCTCGTATGACATCCTCTACGTTAGAAGCATTTTCGGGGTGTCGGCTGATGCCTTTGCTATGGGGGCTTATTGGGACAAGGCGGCTTTTTCTGGTTTCTACTTGCATACGACCGCCTTCAGTGCGGCTACGACTATGCTCTCATTCCAAGACGGCACTTCTCTCGCGGGAACGGGCGAGGACACGCTCTGGTGGGCAGGCACTGGTGCCGTTCATGCGTTGCACATGCCGACTACTCACGAAACGGGAGTAGATGGTGGTGTTGGTGATAGTAGCGGAGGCAAGATCGTCCTGAGTGAGACTTACGCCTCGCCATATATGAAGGGGTTGATAGTAGCCGCATGGCCCTTACATGCCGTGACAGATGTTGGCCCTTTAGGTCACGACTTGACCAACAACAACGCGGTGACGTTCAGCAACGGTGGGCCAGCGGGGTCGTATGCGAACTTCGTGGCGGCGTCGAGTCAGTCGCTGACGCTGGCAGACCACGCGGACTTCGGGCTTATGACAGAACTGACCCTTGCGGCGTGGGTCTGGCGGGACTTGGACTCCGGCAACGTCGAGGGGATCATCAGCAAATACGACACGGGCACCGCGTCGGATCGGTCCTTCCGGTTGATAATCCAGAACGACGGCACAGCGATCTACTCGACCTGCATCACAGGACCGACTCAGACGAACGTGATAAGCGTGAGTGCGATCCCCTTGGCGTCTTGGCATTACCTCGTGGGCACATCGGACGGCACGACAGACCGGCTCTACGTGGACGGCATCCTCGTGGCTTCGGCGGCGCAGGCTTTCGTGGCACATGACTCGGGTGAGATTTTCGCTATTGGTGCGGCTACTTCAGCCGACGCTCCACAGGAGTTTTTCGACGGCAGAATCGGCGGCGTATCAGTCTCAGCCACAGCCATGACCGAGCGCGAGATCAAGGCCGAATACGCTCGTGGCCTACGTCGCCTGAACTCCACCACCGACACCAACGACACGATCAGCGACAACGACGTGGCCGCGATTGCTGCCGACCCCAACGGCAAGTATGTCGCCGTGATGGGCGATGACAAGGTGTGCAACGTGTTCG
>Ga0080013_1000561_pt1 | contig 52358 bp, 35 predicted proteins | sample ETNvirenome_6_85_FD_69236 | JGI IMG/M metagenome (GOLD analysis project Ga0080013, IMG submission 69236) | Marine viral communities from the Pacific Ocean - ETNP_6_85 (SPADES assembly) (version 2) | ecosystem: Environmental > Aquatic > Marine > Oceanic | place: Pacific Ocean | collected 2013-06-19
CTATCTCCCTGTATTAGTTCTCGATAGTGAGTTTCTAAAGGAGAATTAACTCTAATGTTCTCATCTTGAGAACCAACATATTTTTTACTACCTACTTGTATTTTTAAATTATCACTATTCATCTGTAACTGGTAAATAACGTCTTCTTAGATTATCATAAGCGCTTGCACCTCTTCTTAATCCAAAATAATACTGGTGGAAATGACTTAATCTATAATTTTGTGTTGTTGTATTAGCTGTATATCCCATATATACTGGGTTAGTTGCTAGAACTCCCCACTTTCCTGGTTGACTATAATCAAGTTGGATATCCCTAACATCCCAATTATTATTCCAATTACCGTAACCCCCAACAGCCGTATGCCATCTATAAAATGGTATAGTCTGTGATTTTATATATCCTGCTGGTGGACCTAATAAACAATCTCTTATGCTTGGATTATCTTGTATTAAATTAAAATCTGACCTTCGTTCCACCACATGGTTAAATGCATTATCTTCTAAGTCGAAACCATAAGGAACGCCACTAGTTGTACCTATTGCATAAAAAGGGTTGGTTGGGTTTTCTTGGGGATTTTCGAATGCTGCTATACCAAATTCACAATTTTGTGCTATTAGTTGCGTTATGTCACCATCCATTAATCTATTTTTTCTATTATTACCTGAACCACCCCATATAGGTGAAGGCCCAAACCATCTATTTATGTTAGTAAATTGTAGCTCCCAAAAATCTAGTTTATTTAATTTCCAGTTAAATGTATGTTCTATAATTTCAGAAAAATCCTGGTGTGAGCTAGTTCTAATTTCTTCCAATAAATAACATTCTGTTTCCCCGGTTAAACACTCTAAACAATCATTTGACTCACAAAAAGTTAAAGGTCCTAGTTCTATAATTGTAGTTGGGAATAATATTCTTGATTCAGTGATAGTTCCAACCTCTTTTTGAAATCCGTTGAACGGTCCGTTTAGTGCGTTCAATAGTGCATTTTGGGAAACCATATTTGTTGGACAAGAACGATAATAGTATGTACCTCCAGATACAGGTAATGAACCACCGTAACTTATACTGTCTTTCCATATTAAAGAATCACAATATTCCTCAGTAGGTTGTCCTTGATTCATATATCTATTATTTTTAAAATTAAAAAGATATAAGCTACCCCTTAACCAAGTATTTGATAGTGTACCGTTTGGTATTCCTTGACATAACCCATCATATATATTTCTTCTTACCCTCCACTCATTAAGAGCAAAGAATAACCTAGTTAAATTAGTCATTAATGATATCATCATCACAATCTTAGCAGCCATGATACCATAATAAGCAGCTTGCCATCCAAGAGCAGCTGTAAACGGAATAAAAGATAATGCAGTACAGACAATTAGAAAGATGAATATTGTTGTTACTATTTGTGAAGGACCATTACCAACCATAAAACTATAACACCCTCTTCCAGCTAGGGGTTCCCCGTGTTCGTCTTTACCAAACTGGTTCATCCACGAACTTCTATCGTCCTGTCCCCAACCTTGGTCTATAACTGGGTCATTATTTCGTAAAGAAACAATACCACTACAATCTGGCACATCTACAGTATCGTCACCTGTTTCGAACTCTTCATCCGACATCTCACCATCCTGATTAAATATTGAAGAAACAATATCGGTTATAAATCCTATTATTTTAGGTGTTTTAAAAACATAAAAATTTCCACAACTACACGGTTCACATTCAGGATAGTTCACTAAAGGTAAATTCCATCTAGTATTATTTAGAACAGAAGAAATCATGATAAAATTTAAGTTATTAATAACGAATTGAAGTGCTGTCCATATAATCATTAATGCAAGGTTAATGATAGAAGAAACAGCGACCGCTAAACCAGCAACAATAGTTCCAGCAGCGTAAGCTGCAATGTTTGCCAACCCAGTCAAAATATCATTCATGTATACTGTGAAAGCATTATAATAAACAAAGAATATCGTAAAAAAGGTAAAAAATATTGTAATCCCTTGTGCTATAGTCTGGAATTGAGTAATGGTAAATAAGTAAGTACCACCTCTAAATGCATCATTGGAAGGGATTTCGTTTGTAGCGTCGGAACACTTAGACTCTATCGCAGGATTTATACTTTTTATACCTAAAAATCTCCATCTATTCCTATCAAATAAAGCTCCTCCCCATCCAGCACCTTCATGTCCTCTTCTCCATCTATCTATAAAACCAGCAACTGTGTATACTTTATCCGGATAAAACTCATAAAAATAATCTTTACCGGTAGCTACTACCCCAGTTTGCCATGCACCAACAGGAGTACCACAATAATCATCTATGTTATCACTAAATGCATAAGAACATGGGTGTACATTAGCAGATGGGGTTCCTGTTCCACTCCCCGCACCTAAATTATATTCGTGAATGTTAGGAACCAAATATTTTGCTTTTCTTCTACCCCCTACAGAAGAACTATCTAGACCGATTCTAAATCTGTATTTCCCTCTAGTTGGGATTCCAACTGAATCATCTAAGGATATTATTTCGTCACCAAATTCATTAGTTATTATATAATCTAAATTCATTGGTACTTGTACTGTAAAAGTACCGCCATCATCTATTACTTTAGATGTGCCTTCTAAATTAAAAAATTCCAAATGTGGTTTACCGTCTTGTAGTCCTGTAAGTGGGTCGGTTCTATCAAAAATGGTAAATCTTACCGCTTCTATAGTCCCTGGTCCTGTGGTTAAAGAACACATATCACCTTGATACCTACTAACCGAACCATTTATATTTACAGAAGCAGCATTATCATCACTCATTATAGCTCCCATTAATGTAGAAGTAGGTTGTATTTCCACTCCAGAGTCTCTTAAATCAAAATCTACTCTAGTAATCCCTATATTACATAAATCTTTACTTCCCCAGAAAGGTGTAATCTCAATAGACTTTTCTTGTATGATAACCTGTGGTAAGGTATCTAAGTTTGATGATGCCTTAAACTCCGAATAACTTTTAAATTTATCTGGTGATACTCCTTTTACAATAAAATCAATAGGTTTCATTGAATGGCAACCTATATCCCCAACATCTACGGATAGATGTATTTTTTGTACTCCTAGTGGTAACCCCCATATCATGTAGTCACCACTCTTATTTGTTTTAACAGTAAATTTATAGTATTTGTCGTATACCTCCAATAATAGAGGGTCCAATAGAACTTCTTCTTCTGTAGGGAAACTTCCTGTCGGGGTATGACAATTATTTTGTTTAGCTGAACTAAGTAAATTATATCTATACCCTAACTCATTTTTATCGGTGGTTTCTTTATAAGGATATAATTCAGAAATAACTGGGTCAAGGTCATCTTCATCCGATAAGGGAATAAAAATAGAAACTTTAGCATTTGGTATCCCATAACCACCATTTGCTAGAACTCTTCCAACAACAACACCGAAATCTGCACATAATCTAGAATATACTTCAGACTGTGTAAGTTTAAGACTAAGGATTTCAAGTAAATCGAAGTCTTGTTCTAATGTAACATTTATATTTTTGTCAACACCAGGTGTTGTTCTAATCCTATAGCTTTTGTGCATACAAAGTCTTTACCTGATAAATAGTTTATGGCTTAGAATCAAAATTAAATTAATCCTACTCTATGTAAACTATTATTACGATATATTAGTTTGGTCAGGATTTTTTAATCTAACCACTATATCCTTATCTGGATATCTAACCTGGAAAGTCTGATTTGGTTGAGCGAAGATAGTTTGGTCTATTAGACTAATTTGTCTAGTTACACTATTAGAATAGGGTTGTGAAACCTGTGAATCAGAGTATTGTCCACCCAATTCATTATATAACTCTATATCAATTATATTGATTACACCATCTAATTGTGCCAATTCTTTGGATAATTCACCAAGAAAAACATCTTGACCTAATTCTCTTTTGGTTGGTTGGAAGAATTCTGCTGTAGTATTAATTACATTAGTCACTATTTGCCCTTGATTAAATCCTTTATCTGTATATAGGTAAATTTCTAGCCTTAGGTCTATAACTTCAGCGGACCCTACAGATATATAGTCATTTAACATTCTATAGTCAGACATATAATCTGCTACATTTTGTGATAAAATACTGGGAACCCTTGAAGTTAATGCTCCTTCTGGTGTATAAGACAATAATTTAACTAACACCTTATTTTCTTCTTCTACTACTCCTACTTTTGCTGGTGCCCCAAATTCACTAGGCATCTTTCTTATTTGAGCAATATAATCATTAATAGTTACTGCTCTATTCTGTGCAGCAAAGTTAAAAGATACATAATTTCTTACTTCTTCAATTGATGGCATATTAGCTCCCCCAATTGCCGCTGTTATATTTGTAACCTTTAAAGAATTGTCTACAGAGTTATTGATGTTGTTATTGGGACCATTTAATGCAAAATTATATAATCCTAATACATTAATAACATTGTTACCTAAATTAGTATTTTTTCCACCACCAACTCTATATTGTATAAAAAGAGTAGTATTAGCCTTAGGAGCTAGTCCTAAAGATATATTGTCCATATATTTGTTTAAATCTAGATTATAACCGGTTTGAGTCACAAAATCATCTAATGTTGATTGATTAGAAGATAGTCCGCCACCAAAAGTTAAATAAAAGAACCCTTCTGGTGTATATTCAGTGATATAGCGATTATCTGTAGTTATATGTTTACCCACTTTTATACCAGCTTTACCTGTAGGTTTAGTAGAATCTACTATAAAAACTTTATCGTCTACCAATGCATCCACTTGATACCATTTATTTGGTGAAGAAATAAATTCACTAGTGTTTGGTAACGCCTGTACATTGTTACCATCTTTTTGTATAACACTAACAACACCAAGTACATTTCTTTCTGGTAAATAAACTTTTAAGAATGGTTTAACGTCCGAGTCTGTAATAACCCTCTTAAACACTTTTGTAATCCCATTTACTACAACTTCTCTTTTGGTTATAGTGTAGTCCACAATATTACCATTGGAGTCAAAGTTTGGTATTTTTGTTCTATTAGGAAATCCACTTGCGTCATATGGGGACGCAAAATTAACGTCATTCGCTGTTTCAAAAACTTGTCCAGCCCCTTTACATTGTGCACCTCTTTGTAAAATACCCAAATAACGAGCATCTTCTTTATCTCCCCTAACTGGAACATTTATACTAAAATCTACTACCGATACTGAAGGTCTATTACCTGGTATCTTTAGACCATAAGTTCTAGCAATATTATAAAGAGAACTCCTTTCTTGTGCGTATTGAAGTACGGTCTCTTGCATACTTCTGTCTATATGGTAGTGTAAGTTATCTGCTACCGCAGCATTTAAATCTAGAAATACAGAAAATAATGAAGCGTCATTTGCATTCTGGATTAAATCTGGGTAATAATCATTAGTATATCTTAATAATTCATTTCTTAATCCTAAAAAATCTCTTTCTGTGTATGCTATTTTTTTCTCGGCCATCTTATAAATTTATTATTACGAAGTCTCTAGTTTCAAAAGCACTATCCGTTATTGTGAACTCTATTAATACCTTTGCCGTATAATCATCGGTTCCTGCTCCAGCTACCCTATATACCCTATCATCGTTAGTAGTGACTAAAGTACCCTCAGTCTCTTCCGCTTCTGCCGCAGGAGTAATAGTTATCTTATCTATTCTTAAATTAGGTATATATTTTTTAACAGCATCCCTAATCTCAGCTTCTATAGCGTCAAAAGTCCGATTATCCATAGGTTCAAAAATAAATTGATATAGTCTTGTTCCGAAATCTGGGAGAAAATACCTGGTACCTTTCCTAGTTAACAATAAATGGATAAAATCAGCTCGTATTTCCTCTTCTGGGGATTCTGTCATCTCCATGTAATACCCTTTAGAGCTATCACGAAAAGGAAAATTTATACCAAATGTGCCGTTTGTTGCCATAGTTTATTTTACTATAAATACACTAAAGCTTTATTCTTTATCTTTATAAGATTCTATATCTTCTCATTTTTTACTTCTATTAATGTTTCTTTGTGTCCACAATAAGGACATATCATCAAACTATGTACCATTTCTTCATTTTCTGGTACATTATTATAAAATAAATGGTAGTCAGCAATTGACCACCATTTATTACATTTACCACAATTAAAGTGGTATAAAATTTCTTTACTGAATTTGTGTTTCACTTGCTTCTTTCTTTTTAATAGTCCCATTTCCGTTTAAATTTTTCAAATCTACGTCAATTTCACAGCTACCACCTGCACACGCTAATTCACCAGATAAATCTGTATTATCTTCTAGTTCTACTACTTGTGTTAAATCTATATCAATTAAAGTTTTCATCATTTTATGATATTGTGCTTCTACTATATCTTCAAATGGTGCTTGAGTGTATGTTCCACCCTCGTAAGGTAATACTGAAAGTCCATTATAGTGTTTTCTATTTTCCCACATCCATTCTCCTACTTTATCCCATTCATGGTCTCTTAACGATATTGTGGCAGATACATTGTGAGAATTCGAGCCTTTTCTATGTCCAGAACGTACCCATTCAGTTGCAACTTTTTTAACCCTCTCTAGGAGTTGGAATGGGGATTCAGTTCTTAAAATAGACCCTTTTGGAGCTTTTTGTGGAATACTAATTACCGCTGTATCGTGTGGTCTAAAGTAATCATCTTCTATCAGAGTTGGGTGATTTACTTTTAGATAAGTGTATATTGCTTCATTTTTACCAACTCTAATTCTTCTAATATAATAATCATTATGCCATGCATGAATTCCGGATGACGTTCCTAATGCCAATGAGGTTGTTCCTGCGGGTTTTACTGTTGTACATCTTGCAGCTTGATTGATTCCTAATAATTTAGATACTCTCGTATTTTCTCTTTTAACTAAACTTGCAGCTTTTTTAGTGTCATACTTTAAAACCTTGCCACTCCCTATACCAGTCATAGAAACACCAATTAAAGCGTCTTTTTCAGTTGTTTCTTGCCAAACTTCTCTTAAATAATGAAAAGCCGTATATCCTGCTTGAAGTGTTCCTATAAATGCGGCTGTTTTAACTCTTTCATTTAAGTCTTCTTGTGATTCTATATTACTTACATTAACCTCACATAAATTACAAAATTGATATGGACGTAAAGCTATCTCACAACATGGATTAGTTCCCCAATCTTTATCATTATTCAAATAGATACCTGGTTCTCCTGCACCTGAAAGTTCAACTCTTTTCCATATATCCATAAAAAACTCTTTAGTAATTTTATGTCTCATTAAACATGCTGAATTATTAGCTCTACCTCTTTGTGGATTAAGTTCCCACCAATTACCAGCCTTACAACCAATCATTTGATTATCATCCGCACTAAATAAAGAAATTAATGCTGCTCGTCTGATACCTCCTGCCAAAACTGCATCTGCAATATAACAAACAATATCATGTACTTCTAATGTTGTAAGATGGTCCCCATTTTCTTTATTAGACAAAACACCTTCTATTTTAACTAAGCATTCTTTAAGTGGTTGGGGTCCTGGTGCCTTTCCTCCTGAAGTTACTAATCTTGCTCCTTTTTGTCTTATATCTGAGAAATCAAAGTCTATTTTACTTCCACCACCATTCATATATGATTTCATTAAAACTTTAACTGAATCAGCCCACCCTTCTATTGAGTCCCCAATTAAGAATCTCTTTTTTCTTTTAGGGTAAGGGTGTTGTATAGGTGGAAGTTTCGCGACATGATGTTTTTGAACTGAATATCCTACTCCTGTTCCACCTAACAACAAAAACATTGTTTCACTAAATGAATCAATATGGTCAATGGGTAAATAAGCACAATTGTAAATTCTGTTTGGAGAAATTTCAATTGGTTTACCACCGAATTGCATGCTTCTCATTGATGGTAATACTTTTTTATCATATACCAATTTATATTTTTCTTCAATATCCTCTATTATATGAGGATATCTCTTTATATGCATATTTTTATTACGCGTTACTAACTCTTCCCATGTCTCTCTTCTATTTAGTTTTGGTAAGTATTTTGCATACTTCATATAAACTGTAATATCTGATAAAATTTTATTTGAAATCTCCATATATTTTAACTTTTAGATTTATTAATTATTTTTTCTCTTCTTTGTAGAGCTTGCGTAACTCTATCTCTATTTTTTTGTTCTCTTCCCTCTTCTATACCTAGGAAAGTTTGTGATTGTGCGGTATCTATCTCTAACATTTCATTATCAAATTTACAATTTTCAAATACAATACCATCTTGACCTATTCTTGATTTAGTTATAGCGATAGTAGCTAAACCCAATTCTTTTTGTTGTAAGGTCTTTGCAATAGATATTATTACGTGACCCACTTGTGCCTTTTTAATGGAACCTCCCATTTGGTCTGTGGTTACGACCTCTGAACTTATAGATGAACGATTTCCCTGTGCTGCTGTCCAACCTACTAAATCCATTTCTGTACACATAGTTTCAAACTGTCTCATTACTGCACCTTCACCTTTCCATTCATTATCAAAATTTCTACTAGGTATAACACAATCTATATAGTCTAAAACTATCATATCAAATTTATTACCTTCTGATACCAATTTTCTTATTTTATTCTTGATATTAGTCATAGTAATACTATCTGATGGTAACTTTTCCAATATTAATTTGCCTTTTGTTCTACATTTAGCTAACTTTTCTAATACTTCTTCCTTCTTTTCAGATTGCTGTTTTGATGCAATTTTCGTCCAACATGTTATATGTTTACGTTGTATAATTTTAGGGTTATCTTCAAAAAATATCTGTAATACATTATAATCAGAGTTATAAGCCTCATTAGCTATTTTACTTAATATTGTTGTTTTACCGACACCTGTTGGTGCTAGAAAAACACCTATTTCTCCTTTTGCTAAACCACCGTCTAATAAATTATCTATACCAGATATACCGGTAGCTATAGGGTGTCTGAAATCCTCTTGTAATGCCTCCTCTAATTTAGAAAAAACATCTAATGCCCCCTCACTATCTTCCCCAACTTGTATAGCGTCTCTTATATATTCTTCACATTTATCATATGATTCAAAATCACCTTTCTCTAAAATCTTATTAACCTTTTTAATAGCCTTTTTTAATTCTTGTTGTTTACAGAATTTAAGAGATTTTTCTTGGACCCAAAGATGGTCTTCATACGATATCTTTTTAATCTCCTTCATCATATCAAATATATTCCTTTGTGCCATTTCAGAAGTTACTTCTATTCTGGTAATCTGGTCTAAAGCATCGAATGATGGTGTGGTTTGGTAGTTCTCGTGATACTCTTTTACCATTTGCATAATTAATCTATAATATTGGTTGTCAAAGTAGCGAGACTCTATCACATCAATAATAAGCCCTGCAAATTTTTTGTCGGTTATTATTTGATTAATTAGCTTTAATTGAAAATTATTTCCTAGGTATCCAAAATTTTCGTTATTCGTAATCATATGTTTCTTTTAGTGTAATAATAAATAGTTTTATTAAGTGTATTCTCTGCTAATAATAGCTAAGTTTTTTACGTGACAAAGTGTCTGATAACTCATTCAAGATTCTAGGTATGGTAGGTCTAATGTCCACAGTATATCTTACCTTGGGTGGGTATGCCCCTGCAGGTAAAATTTTATGATATATCTCACTTCCATTTAGCTTCAAAATAAGATGAAATTTTTCATCCCATATACTAGGTTTATCATTATTCGTCAATTTGTCATCAAATTCTCTTCTAAACCTATAAGGGTTATATTCGTCATAAAGTTTATCAATAGACTTCTTTACGAGCTTATCTTCTAGTTCACTTGATATGTAGGACATTGTGTCATATACATCAATAGAGTCCCTTGTTTTTGGGTTATATTTCCTAACATTGAAGTATCGTTGACAAATAATATTGTCGTCAATGGTTAATAGAAACTCAAATTTTGTTACATCTTTTAAATTATCATTCTTAATTTTCATAGCCTTATTTATTTTAATTTTTTATATTTTTTCTTTTCTGTTCTTCCTAATTTTATAAAGGGTTGTAGATATTCTGACCAACCATCATCTTTCTTTGGTAAAAACCTAAATAACCCATCTTCCATCATTAATTTTATAACGTTCTTCCAGTGTCTTCCTGTTGGGTCTAGTGGTGAATTAATCAATTCATCTATTTCTTTTTTATTTTCTTCTTTTAGTATAGGTTGTTTTAAATCTATTAATTTGGTCCCCATAGAATAAAAATCCAAACCAAATTTACCTTCTCTACTCTTGCCATCAAGAATGTTATTAGCTATAACATTATTTGGGGAATCGTTAATAATTTCTCTACTAATATCAAAAATGTAATCAAAATTAATATCTTCTTCTATAACTTTTGGAAACATTTTTAATAAAGTTTTCTCACCTAACTTTTCTATACCGCCAAAATTATCTGAACTATCACCTACCAAAATTTTAACTAAAGGCATATTAGCTGGTGGTATAGAAATATGTCTTAAAGGTATTTTATCTTTATGTGTTAATTCTGTTCTTGTAGATGCAAGATACACTTTAACATCTTCCGATATTAATTGTGTTAAATCTTTATCTACGGTATATATCGTTTTCTTTTCTTTCGGGGAGTTGTGACAATAGTACGCTATACAATCATCAGCTTCAGCATATTTGTATTCTCCTTGTCGTACAAATAAATCTTCTAAGTATTCTTTAATTCTATTGTGTTGGTATCGAAAAGACTCACTGTCTTCTCGCATTGAGTCTCGTTTCCTGCCAACCTTATAAGGGGGGTATATCTCTCTTCTTTTTAGTTTATTTTCTTGGCCATCCCAAAAAACAACAACTTTATCATATCCTTCTTCTATTAATCCTTTTTTAATGGTATTAACAAAATGAAAAATAGCACCTACGTGTTGTTCGTCATTGTAAAAATTTTTTACGCCATGAAATCCTATTTTAAATAGGGAGTTTCCATCAATAATAAGAGTGTGTGTCACTGGTAATTTTTTATAGGTTAAACAATATTTTTAATATAACTCTCCAGTTTCTTCATCAGCGATGTTGAAGTCCCCTTCACTACCTATAATTCTATTCCAGTATGAGGAATTTTCTTCTTTATACTTGTCAATAGCAGCCTTTTCGTCTTTTTTGTCTCTACCTTTTAGAAACCCATGTGCTACTATTAAAATCTTACCATCATCGTATCCTAGTCCGTTAACGTGGTTTTTCATAACAGAAATTTTACTTCGAGTAGCAAATTTAATCTTTCTTTTATCTTTTGTCGCGGTTATTTTACCTATACCAGCATTTTTTTGATTACCGAATAGGAAAACTATCGTTGAGTTTAACCATAAGGCTTCCCCTCCTTTAGCTTTTATTTTTGGTTGACCGAATGGGTTGTCTGGTAATTCTACCCAAGGTTGGTTAACTACTACTAATGTATTAGTGTATTTGGAACTTTCTTTTCTACTTCCTGAAATTCTTTGATTTAACCCCATACCCACTTTATCAGCTAATGCGGCAGCGTTATGCATTTTTCCACCTTTTCCATCAAAAGTCATCTTACATGGTACCGAACCAACAGAATCCCATAAAAATAATAAATCATATTCTATCTCACCTTTAAGTTGAGCGTCTATAAGTTCATTAATATAATCAGCAATCTGTTCTATGTATTGAAAGTCGTTATTAAAAAGAAAGAATCCGTCCCATTCACCGTCATCACTTCTCTCACACTCTAACCCCATTAATTGAGCGTGGTCAAAATCCCATTTTTGTTCTGTAATAATGAAAACTGGTAATATATTTTTTCTCTGTGCGTCAACAGCTGTTTTAACTAATGCTGTAGTTTTTCCAGTATCACTATGGCCTAACATCATATTAATGTGTCCCATAGCCGGACCGGGTAATCCGGTCGCGTCTATGAAAGCTTCACCTAAATCAAAGAACTTATCTACTTTGTACGTTGCTTTTTTAGAAAATTTTTGTTTAATTTCTGAAAAATTCTTTTTCTTTATTGCCATATTTCTCTTTTATTAGAATGGCAAATCCTCATCTTGTGGGGATTTGCTTTGTGGGTCCGTAAAATCTTTTTCTGTGTCTTTTGTATCAGCATTCATCTCTGTTTGTTCTGAGCCTGTGTATACGTATTTTTTAAGTTCGCTATCCCATTCTGGTGTTTCCCCTTTTGAGATTGCTTCTAAATACTCTACTGATTTTTGGGCATATACATCTTTCCATCCTTCGTCATTACCCAACCATTCATTCGTTGATGATTCATCCGTACTAAGTGGTGATGGGTCTTCTGTCATTATAGTGCTTACAGAAGTATATGTTGCGCCGTTTGGTGACTTAACTTGTTTAAGAATAAGTGTAATATCTCTACCTTCTTTTAAATCTGTTATGTCTCCTCTTTTTTGAAATAATGGTATAAGTTTGTCCATAATACCATCTCCTTTATAATTGTGTTTAAATCTCCAGAATTTTACGCCATCATCTTCGTTTTGTCTGTCTACTACTTTAACAATGTAAAACTTTCTAGACCTATATTGTCTAGCTAATTCTTTATCTTGTTCATTACCTGTAAGTTTCAAAGCCTCTTCAACTTCATTTAAAGGGCTTCTTTCACCTGTAGGTGACCCATCTGAATTTTTACCTGGGTCGTATAATTTTTGCCATCTTCCTTGTATTTGGGTTTCATGGAACCATACTTCTTTAAATGGTGATGAACCATCTTGTGTTGGTAAAATTCTTACTATTTTTTCACCTTCTTTTTGTCCTTTTGGTAGGAAGGCAGCAAAGTATTTTTTTAGTCTGTCTTCATTGCTGACAAATTTCCTATCGGAACTAGATTTTTGATTTTTTTGATACTGGTTAAGTATTGCGTCTAAACTGCTCATAATGTGTGTTTTTTTTTTAATTAATTAATATAAAATTCGAATTTTTATTAAAATATAGATAAAAAAAAAGACGAGGTAAAGTCCCCGTCCAATTAATTTCAATTATTTTTTTTTATCGAGAATATTATCTAAAGACTTTTAACTTTCTTTCGTAAACCTCCTCATTTTCATTAGTTTCTTCTTTGTCTGGTCCATCTAAACTTGCTTCTATTTCAGCGTCATTATAATTATCTACATCTGCTTGTGTTAAAACATACTCATTTTTTCCTGATTTTTCCATTTCTGGCTTTTTTTCATCAAAAAAATCAGATGGTGTTTGAGTGAATGGTCCACTATCTAATGACCTCATTTCCAGTCTTTCCTTTTGAGTTGGTGGTCTTAGTGACTCAATCTTCCCTTCTAATGCTTCTATATTAGCCATTACTTGGTCCATTTCACCTAATTTAGATTCTAGATTATCTAACTTAGAGATTAAACTATCTATTTTTTGATTTTGTGAATCTATACCTTCTACAGCTTTACCTGCTTTGTCACTGGCTTCCTGTGCAGTATCTACAATATCAGTAACGTCTATTTCTTCTGTACCTCCTTCAGTTGTATCAGTATCCGTTTCTTCACCCTCAGCTGGGGGAGTTTCCTCATCTGTTTCTGCATCTACATCTGCAAATTCTGAATCACCACCGCCTTCTTCGCCTCCTTCAGCTCCTGGACCTTCTACTGCTGCCATATCTATATCACCTTCTTCAGCGGGTATATCCATATCAATATCTTCTATAGGTGCATCTCCTTCATCTTGTTCAAGGATATTAGTTACATACGAATTAATTTGACCGTGTCTTTTAAGTTCTTCTGTTAAAATTTTATCTATTTCCATATTAGCCATTTAAAAGAGTTCTACCGTCTTCTATTATCATTGTTTTATTAACCTTTTCTACTAAACCATCTTTAGTTTTAATAGTATGACATTCACCTGTCTCTAAATCACATACTTCAGTATATCCATTACCTAGATTGGTTTCTTTAATTTTTCCTTTTTCTTTACCAAGAAAATTATCTAATGTGTTTTCTAATTTTTCTGACATAATCACTTTTTATTATAAATATACAGTTATTAAACAAATGTTAAGTTATGTCTCTTCTATTTGACCATGTAAAATCACCATCCTTATATATGGTCGGTTTTCTACCTGAATGAGGCCCTCCTTCCCATCCATCTATGTATGGATAATAGGTAGTTCCGTGGGAATCATAATATATCTCCGCTTCCAAAGCTGTACCACCACCTCCTAATGGATTACCTTTTGCGTCTATTTTTACATGCTCGACACCCACTTGCTGACTAAACATAACAGCATCGGACATATATTCCATAATTTTATTTTGTAATTCAGTACCAAAATTACCGTCTAAAGCAGAAGGTACTTTAAAACACGGACATCTTTTACTAGCAAATTGATTATGACCATAAATTACTTTCTTGAGATAACTTATTGGTATTGGGTTTGTGTCTGCAGCTTTATGAACTTGTTCTGTGTCATCCGGGAAAAATATTTTTAATTGTCCTGTGTGGGTCCCACCAGGATGTAGATTTTGTCCATGCATAGCAAGGAAAATTCTAGATTTAAATAAAAGATAAACTAATAAATTAACCAAAGACTCTTTTTGAGCTGTTGTAGCATAAGGATTTGTACTGGTCGGTGTAGAATCATATGTCCCAGATTTTGCACAATTTGCTACCATCGATACTCCATAACTTATACTATTTTTACCTGTAGTATGTGCCCCTATCTTACCTGCGGGTCTTCCTGCCATGATAGCCCCATCTGGTTGACTTCCACCAGTACCTCTTGAGATTAGGTAATGGTATCCTATCCCTGAGAAACCTCTGTTTATATGTTGTCTGTTTATCTCTATTACTGGATTTGCTCCATAATCTTCTCCCGCTGTAACATGGACCACTATCATTCTAATAGAACCGTTTGGTCCTGGCTTACTTGAGCTACTAAATCCAGGCGGGTCTGTATATTTTGTACCTTCAGGGTTGAATCCCCCTTTTGACTTTTCTATTTCTTTCTTTTTCTTAATTCTATTTAAATAACTCTTATTAACTCTCGCTACTAAATTCTCTATATCTGGTAATTTATAAAATGGTGACCTTACACCTTCAAAACTAGTATTCATATCATTAGGAGTAATACTATGAGTTACTTTTGTTATTAAGTATGGTCCATTAAACATAGGTACGTGTCTTAACATAAAATACATTGTTGGTTGTATGGTAGCGTTCCCCATTGCTTCTACTTTACAAGTATAGGACCTACTTCTATATACATTAAATAAACTGGTTCCTTGAGTAGCTATATCTCTACCACTTTGAGAATCTGCGATTGCTTGGGTGAGTGAAAAAGTTTCAGATGTATTTTGGAAATCTGCCTGGTCTAAACTTATACCTTTAAACATATTTTGATTTTCCAAACCAAAATCTACTGCAAAAGCTACTACTTTATTACATTTCCCTGGATTATCACATACATTAAATAAAGGATTGTCCGCTGTACGACCTAATAAGAAAGAATCAGTCTTATATCTATATTGTTCTGTTTGCATGTCTGGATGTTGTGACCTTTCCCCCACGTACATACATATGAACTTAGGTCCTGTATCAATTGTGTCAACTTCCATATGTGTGCCAAATAAACTACCAGCTTCCTCGGTACTACCAAATCTTGAAATTGCTTCATTATTTACAGTTTGGGTCCCGTAAAAATTAATATATGTTGGTAGTGGTAGGAATAAGAAATAATTACTATCTAATAAAGAACCTAATAAATTATAAAATGAAGCACCCGCATTATCAACATTTGTAAATTTCTTTAATGCATACACATCCATTATAGCTGTAGACCCAATATCTCTATTTGCCCTATCTAAAAACATAAAATCTTCAAAAATAGTTTTATTGACTACATCTGTACCAGAAATCCATTTATTATTAAGTGTTTGGAATTGTAGGTACAGTTCTAATTTTTGTTCGTCACTCTCTAACATACTTTGAAACTCTCCTACTCTTTCTTCTGGTACATCTGGTAAAACTTCTTTAATCTTTAAGAAAGTTTCTTCTAACATTTGTATTTGCCCCTGATATAATTCATCTAACCCATTAGTTAAATAATCAATAAATGCTGTTCGGGTGATTGGGCCATTTAAAGCAACGTAAGTTATGTACTGTCTTATAATTGTATATAATCTTTCTATATTAGGAACGGAAAATTCTACATCCATTACCCTAAAGAAGTCAAAAACATAAGAACCGGTATCTGAATATTTTAAGAAATTATCACTAAAGAAACCTAATTTAGTTCTTAAAGCTTTATACTCTAAAGGATGTGAAGTCTCAGATACCGCTAATGTAACATCGGGTGGTAAATCGTATTGATAAGTCCCAAAATCATAATAATTAGTCTCACCAACAAAAGTTCGTAAACTTAATAAATCAAGTTGGTTTGGGTTTGATAGTCTCATAGCGACATTTATTTCTAGAAACAACTTTAACTTCTCATGTAACTTCTTAGTCTGTGCATTAGCTAATTGTTTACCAAAGTCTGTATTATTGTTACTAGGTGTGCCTACCCTATCTTTCTCTAATATCATAAAACTTCTAAGTAGTGATTGGAAGTTTCTTATATCTCCAGACCCAAAGTTACCATACGGTGTAGTAATCGTTGTACCACTGTTTGGGTCACCAGCATTAAGTCCAGCCATATTATTATTAAATTTATTCGAAGATGAAGAAAAATTTAAAAAATACTCTTCAAAACTATCTAGAATATTATCATCAAATATGTCAAATATCTCTTCTATGGTATCATAACATTCATTATCACCATCACAAAATAGTATATCAAAATCATCTTGTGAATTACTCATAGTATCTATTTTCTTAATATATCTGTCTGGTGGTGGAAAACTCATATTATTATGTTCAAAGAACCCGTAAGGTGATAGCCCCCACGCGAATCTAGTTGCCCCATTATGTGTAGATTTGGAGCCGTATATTTCTTTTTTTAATGTACCAACAGAATCAAAAAATTCATTTTTAGTTTGAGCGTATTTTAGTCCTCCTGTTGATGGGAATAGTAGATATGATGATGAGTATCCTGAATACAGACTATCTTTTTCCATATCATAGTAACTGTACCAAAATGAACAACTCATGTTTCTAAGTGGATTATTAACATCAAAACCTGGATTTGCTAGTATGGTTGTCCCATTACTCTTTTTAACATTCAATAATTCATTATTAATATAGAAATCTATCTCTGGACTGGTATAGTTTGTACTAAATAATAATGACCCGGTTACGAAGTAATTAGATAAGTTTATTATTTCTGGATAAAAACCTAAATCTATTTTTTCAAAATTACCACCTATAGGTATTTCAGAACTAAACAGTATAGGCACTCCATCTGTACCTAAATTAAGTGTGTATTGATATGATAACTGTGGATTTGGGCTATTAGGATTAAAAGACTTTGCTGCGTCAAAATCTTTCCATACACTAGTTAAATGGTCTGTACCGTAGTTTATGTGTTGTTTATATCTATGCCATAATGCCCCATATTTTAAAATCCATGCATATGGGATTCTATGTACAGCTGCTAGTTGATTTAAATTAGCGAAGGCATAATCACCATAAGTAATTTTCCTACCATCGACCGTATTAACATTATCTATTGATTCTAATAATTTTTCTCTTGTTGTTGGTACCGGTAGTGAATTTACAAATAAGAACGCAGCATTTTTGTATGCGTAGGGTGCATCATTAATTTCATTTATTGTACCTTCTTTTATAGCATTTGTAAAATAAGGGGTATTCAACATAGAAGCTATCTGTGTACCTAATCTAGAAAATTCTGTCTCTTCCCCTGGTGAATCAGTTCCTGGGTCGCCTGCACCTATTTTATATGTTATTTTCCCTTCAGTTAAGAACCTCAGTTGGTTTTTACCTTTAGTGGTATCACCTACGGAATTCATACCCCAAACAGTGTCTTTATAATATTTTGGCCAATTAGCATATAACCCTGGACTTATTAAATTGTTACGTCTACTTATAAGACTTGTCCAATTTTTAAAGAAATTATCTGTGTAATATGTAGAATTTTTTGTTGTTGTGCCATCTATCTTTAATAGTGTATCAGTAAAAAAACCATACTTACTAAATTCTAGGTCTATATCAATATTTTTATCTATATTATAGAATTGTTGATATGTTGGGGATATCCCGTCTGATTGTGTTTTACAATTAGCTAAATTACTCTTTATCCAATCTCCTACAGCTACTTGTGGGTCTATAGGGTACACAAAAGGATATGTATCATATATTTGTCTATCATTCCTAATTTTAGGTTTAGATATATATTTCTTAATTAATGTTAAAGAATCATCTTCTTTTACCCTATTTCTATACGTTTTAAAATCCTCTATTGACGTTATACTGAAATTATTTATTAAAATCTCTTCTCTAATATAAGGTGTGCTATAGTTATTTCTTACTAATAGAGGCCAATTTGTTAGGGGCGATATTTCCTTTAGATAGTCTAAAAATGTTTGGTATTCAAAGTTTTGATTTTTTAATTTTTCTTGTAAACTGTAACTAGTATTAGATAGGTTAGATATATTGACCGATTCCAACCCTCCTAGTGCTCTCATCACTAACAATGAAGCGTCTGATGCAAGTCTACTATTAACACCGCTAAAGAATGAATTCATGACAGACCTATCATATATCTCGTACATAAATGGAGCTTGTGCTATATTATTGTAAAAATTTTGTTCTAAACCATACCCTATTGCGGTTACAGGCCCATAACCTGAAGCTTCATTACTATCTTCATCGAGCCCTAGGTTTGGTGTTTTGCCTCTTAGGGTAGCGGCTCTTAAATATTCTTCTACAAATCCTACTTCTGGCCATTTTTCAAATTTATAAGCTTGAGTGGTTCTAATAACACTTCTAGCAGCTGGATAAGTTAAAGTAAAATCTTGTCCACCATTTTCATTTTCTTGTCTAACATAGTAACTAGGCCACGGATAAACAAAATTGTCTTTAGGCAAAATAGGCTCTACACTAGTAGTCCCCATACTATTAACTACCTCTAACCTTTTCTTATCATCTCTAACTGCCATTGCATCAGTATGAACATCATCTAACAACCTAAGAAAAGTATCGACAGATGCACATAGCATTCCAAAAATATTTCTTATGGTTGGTGAGAATCCTAACCCTTTATCACTCTCTATTATAGCATTTATTCTTTTAGACATATCCTTCTCTAAAGATTGTCTTTTTTGATTAAATTCTTCATATATATTAGCTAATTTCTCATCAAAACTATCTTGGGTTGTGCTAAATAAAAAATATTCCACCCCCTCAGGAGCACCTTCAACAGTGTCTTTATCATGAAATATATCTTCAAAACTTATGTCTACATCTATTTTTAAACTTTGTTTCTTACCATTAATAGTAACTTTTTTACCTACACCAAAAGTTGTGTTGTTTTTTAATCTTGCCACCCCTTCACTTATAATGGTTTTTAACTCGTCTAATGAATCTTTCCTTTTTTGTGGGTCTTCACCTATTTTATCTTTCCAAGTGTAGTATATTGCACCTGTAGCTAGACTAGAGTAGTTTGGTGGCTCTGTAGTCGACATATTTCTATACTTCCAACTAGCTGGACCTATTATCCTTGCTCTTAATGATTCTATATGTGCCTCATAAGACTTAATATCATCTAATGAATCCATTTCTACATCCTCCAATCCTTCTTCTATAGCTTTTTCTAAAGAATCTATTCTTTGCATTAATTCAGATACTGTAAGTTCAGGTAGACCATCCGGTATTATATCTTTTCTTTTATATATCTGATATATTTCTTTCATTGTTTGATACCCTCTTGTGGTAACCATACTCTTCTTATCTTCATCATCTTCAGATGAAAAATCATATGTTCTAGAGTACATATAAGGAGCATTTAAAATTTCTGCTGCGGTGATATCAGATAAAAGTGCATACGTCCTACCAACAAAATTACATACAACTTTATAATTCCCGGTTGAGGGGTCAAAGCTAGCATTAAATTTATGCATCATTAATTGATAAGTTACTGCCTTACCATAAAAACCTTTAATTGTTAGTAAGAATAAAGGATAAGGCATATGAAAAAATACAGCGTAGGGTGAATTGGCTCCTTGTTCAAATAAAGTTTTACCTCTAACATCCACAAAATTAATAGTAACAGTAGGTATCCATGCAGAATTCATACTAATCTGTATGCTCTCTATACCAAATGCTCCAGTATCTAATTTATTATCAATTTGTACTTTCGGTTGTTGTTCTTGAGTATTTGGGTCTGTGGTATTAACTATTTTCTGCTGGTTAACTTCTGGGTTGGTGAATTGTTCGGTCCAGTCACTAGTTAGGTGTTGTCGTGGTTCTCCCGCTTTTTGTTCACGTAAAAAACTAACTTCACCATCAAATAAATCTACATATGATTCTGCTTGTACAGCATCACCCACAATAATCTTACTTCTAGGGACTATCTTAGCTTTTAAATTCGCGTATATTATAAGATTCTCATGTTTAGCAAGGCGCGCTTCAGGCTTACCATCCTTGACTACCTTATTTGGGTCACATAGTAATATATTATTCTCATTAAACTCAACAAGAATGTTCTCCGCATTAATTATCTCATCTGCCATAGAAGAAGAAGTGGTTTTCGACTGCTTGCTTATAATCTTGTAAAGAAGCTACTAGAGGATAAGGAATAATCAAGATTCTGCCGTCAGGAATATTCCACTCCATCCCACCATATTGGGGGTTGGCAGCCATTATCAACCAACCAAAATATGGGGAACTATAATATTCTTCACTATATTTATCCATTCTACTTTTCCCTAACTTATATATAACCTTCTTATCGGTAGTTTTAGAAGGAATGGTGACAAATGGTACAGTTTGAGCCTGCCCATTGATGGAAAATTGTGTATATCTATTATAATATTGTGCCATTATGGTATATATTTAAAGTTAAAATTATCACCTGTAGTTTGATTTTCCTCAGATATATTAGTTATGGATTCTTCACAATTAGGACTACTGGTTGTCCCATACTTAAACTGATGTTTAGAGTCTTCTGCTATTTTTGCTAATTGTGAAGACTCATCAGGTGTTGTTAACCCATTTGGTACTTTATTGTCTGATGTCACAAATCTATCTTTTAAATTCTTTTCAAATAATTCTAATTGGTCAAACCAATATTTTTCTTGTTTAGGGTATTCTGTAGACCATAACTGTATCTGACTATCCCATACATTACCGGACTCTACTTCATCTTTTATATCTTCCCACACACTATCATCCATATCTACTGCCCAATCTCCATCATCGCCAAAATACTCACTAGGTGTAATCCCTGTGTCTACTAATTTTTTTCCTATAGTAAGATATAACCCACCAACCTGAGAAAGTGAAGACGCCCAATAGAAATCTGGTGAAGTTACCCAACTTGTTGGGCTTTGGTAATTCCCTTCTTTTAGATATTCTACTGGTGCATAACATGTAGGTGGGTCATCAGAACATAACCCTATTACCCCATTTAAGGTATCAGTAAAATAATTCAATAGATTAGCTAATAATTTATAATCATAACCAAGTTCACAATCAGTGGTAGTTTGGTTACTTGTACTAAATACATGTGTGGTTCCAGATAACTTATATGATGTATGTTTACCATCATTAATATACCCATCACATAAATTATTAACAGTATTTATTTTGTCCACTAATTTAGTGTACTCTATTTGTGCCTCATTAATCTTGTATGCACTAGAATCTAAGTCAACAATAACACCATCTCTAATCTCTTCTACCTGTTCTTTTAATAATCGTCTTAATTTTCTTTTTTTACTATTACTAGGATTTGTATTGTTGATGTAGGTAGTTTGTATTATAGTACCATCACTCTTTATAGTGTCAAGAACCTCATCAAATAAATTATTACCTCTTTCTTCTCCCATAATTTTACCTATTAATTTACCATTAAAAGGCACCAATGAAGCTGTACCAGAAGTACAATCTATACAATCATAAGTTCCTGTTTCATTATCTCTCTGAGCGAACATCAACTGAACCATACCATAACCATGAGTCCTTTGTATCATTTTTATCTCATTTATAACAGTACTAATATATGCCCCGGCTTTTGTAACCATATCATTAAACACTAAGTTGTATTCTATATCACCTGTTTCACCACTTGTAGTTAAAGATGGATTCGTTTTATTACCTATAGGTTGTCCATCATTAGGGGTAGTATCTTCATCCGCTATCGCTTCTTGTTGCTCCTCTAAACCATTACCTTCAGTACCTAAACTATCATATAGGTCTTGTAAGAATGCTTTTTCATCTGGGTCTGTATCAAAAACAGTAAACTGAGCTCTCTCATCAAATGTTTCTGTATTTGCATAATAATTGAAGGATAATGCATTCTGTAATTGTTCTACAGGTTGTTTAAGTCCTTGGCCCCCTATATATTTGAAGTTCATACTGACGTTAGCAATCATTGGTTGTACCCCGATACCTTCTGGGTTTATATCCCACACCAGTGGGTCATAACTAATTGACACATTATCTATAATAATCTTACTATGGTAAAAATCACCTATTCTAAGAACACAAACTGGTGGTGCTCCAAAAGCTGTATTAGATGCTTGTTGATTTGCAGTTACGTTATCATCACTTCCTTTCACTGGAATAGTTTTACCTGGTCTTAAACATTGTTGTAAAAATGTTAATCTTGAATTTAGTCCTTCTGGTGTTGTAGAATGAAATGCTGGTGAAAAATATTTTAATTTTTCTTTCATACTTGCAAAAGCTATTTCATCTTCACCCCTTATCATTTTAAAATAAGAACATTCATCTATCCCTAATACATGTCTAGTTATTTTTCTACGTAAGTTACCAGGTACTCTATCTTTTGTAATGGTAGGCCTATAGGTTGGTCTTTTTGTTGGTACCTTTGTTATTTTTATCTTACGTTCAATTTTAATTGTTTCTATATGTACCCTTCTACAATAAGCTGCATTAATAGAGTATATGTTATCTGGAGTATCTAAATCTGCTGTACAACTAATACCATTTATATTAATCTCTTCTCCTGAAGCTTGTGATTCAGGAAATCTTAAATCTGCTTTATCATAGGAGTTCTGGAATGGAAACTTACCACCTAGTTGATAGGCTAGAATCATCTTTTTAACAGAATCTATTCTTCTTTTGGATAAGTCTACGTTATAATCTTTAGTGTTTGGTGAACTAGCACTTCCAATGAAAGAAATATCTATAGTAAATTCACCACTAGACAATATCTCTTCTAATTTAACCATTAACTCAGGAAATTTAACATTATAATTTTCTGTTGCTTCTTCAAAAAATGTTTGTAGTTTTTTCTGTTTTTCCACAACTGGTTGTTTTTGGTAATATACTTTAAGAGTTCCTGTTGTTTGGTCATCCCCAATATAGTTACCCCATTTAGAACCTCCTCCTTCAGCTAAAGTAGTATAAGGTACTGTAGATGTAGTTCTACGAGTATTTGGGTCTGGGTAATCATTTTCAAAATAAAAACTAAGATTATCATAAGCTGATAAATCAGGTATAGAACTTCCACCATCCTCTATAAAAGTTTCTGGTTCCCCTTCTTGGAGGGCTACAAACTCCATTTCTTCTTTTATGGGTGGTTGTTGGTTTATTATTGTTAATATGGTCTCTAATTCTGTTCTATCGAAATCTGGATAAGTTCTAGATAAATCAAAAATATCATACTCATAACACCCAGCAAAGAATGAATTAAGAACTTCATTTTCTTGTTCGGTTGTTAATCCTCCTAATTCTTTATCTACTATTCTATTCAGCACCGTTGGGTGGTCAACAACAACCTTAAACCTAAGATTCCCAATCCTTTCTGTGTAGTTGTAGGTATATATTGGTTCTGGTCTACCTAAAAAGTTATTAGATGACCAACTAATTGAGCTATTATCATCAATGGCAATATCATAAGGTGGAAACCACATTATTCTACCACCATTAGGTCCTCTTTCACATACAGCTAAATCAGTATAGGATAAACCTGGGTCATTAGATGTTCTCCATGCTAAATTTTCTAAAGAAAACATATATTTTTTTACGTGTGCTACACCTCCATCTTGTGGATTATTTATGATATTAGTGGAGTCTTCATCACTGTAAGGAGCAATATTTAAATTATATGGACTATCTAAAACTGAATAACTTTCTTTTCTAATATTTTGTTGTGTCTTTTGTAATCTATTGTAAGTATAAAATGGTGTATCTTTTGTAAATATTCTACAATACTCCGCACCTTTATACGACCCATTACTATCCACATATTTTCTCACCTGAGACCCTTTAGTCAATTCCTTATACCCATCATTAAAAACTTTAGATACTTGGTCTATGGCGTGTCCTACGTGTCCCAGGCGGGCTCCTCCCACCTCCGGAACAGCTTCTACTAATCTTTGTGCTACATCTAGTACTGTACCTGGTCTAAATAACTTATCTGTGCCAGACCTAGAACTATTGTACTGGTCATCAGGTAATTTATAACTTCTAAAATCTACATTATTATCAACATCTTCTCCCGCGGTTACACCATTTGGTCCTACTGTTTGTCCAGGTGGTGGGTTTTTATCTTTACCATACCATGTCCAACCTCCAGCTACGCCTCCCCCATCTGCAAGTGCTTTTCCAGCCAAACCAAAATTATGGGTTCTCCATGCCTCATTTCCATCAAAATTTTCAAACTCTTTAGATAACGCGTCAGGTCCGTATACCGGACTATTAACCAATTCCCCAAATTCATTTTGTGGTAAAGCCTCGTTTGGACTCGGTATATTCTTTGGGTCGTTCTTTCTAGTTCCAACATAGTATTGTCCTTGTGGTGGTTGGGTTCCTAAAACTGACTTTACTACTCCAGCACCTGCCTGTACTAACCTACCAATAGCTGTAGAAGCTTCCATAGTTGCCTCTTTCCTATACTCAGGTTTATATCTGTTATATGTTAGATTACGGAACATAACTGATTTTTGTCCACTTCCAGTATAATCTATAAGTCTATCACTCATAGTTAAAGGTACCACTGGTCTTCGTTGAACTCCTACAAGATTACCAACTAACGCTGTAGCGTCTTGCCAAATTTTACCCATTAGTGATTGGGCTTCTGGTCTAACATTTCTTCCTTGTTGCGGGTTTGCTTCTTGTCCGAAAAACTGTCCTGGTATGATTGAAACTGGAAGATAGAGTCCTTGTAATCTAGCTACAAAATCCAACCCTTTTCCAACTAAAGTTCTTGGCATTGTTAATTTCCATTGTTTCTCTATTAAACTCTCTCTACCTGATAATATGTTAACTGCTGCAAATGGGTCTTGAAAAGCATCTAATACATTAAGTCTTCCAACTGTTTCTTCATAAAGTTCTTGAGCTACTCTTGCATTATAAGCTTTTTTTAACTCAACTGCTGCTAATTGTGCTAATTGACTATCATCTTCAATGCCAGGTAATAAAGTAGTGTTTAGTTGTCCTTCTGAATTTACACCTAATAAGATGCCCATAACAGTGTAAGTATTACAATAAAAACCAGAGAAATACGGATAAGCCATTCTTTTATCCACCTCTAATCTAATAACATTAATATCTATACTATCATCATAGCCACCTGGAGGACCATACCGGTTATCCAAATACCTTTTTTCTATAAAAGGTTCCGCCATTTCTTCAGCGGAAAGCTGATTTACTACTTCATATTCATTTTGTTTGCTTAAACGGTATGAATTATCAGTAAATTGTACTGGTAGGGTATCGGAAATTTCATATGGGCTAGGCAAGTTTTTAGTTAAAAGAGTCTCTCTTAACTGATTGGTTGCTATAAACGATAAAGATGAAGCGTCTTTTGGTGCAGGTGCCATATTTTTTTCTTTTTACATAAATAGTTTTGTATAGAAAACTATAGCATATAAAGGTTATGTTGTGGTACCATAGTTTGCGAAGGCATTACCCCCTTGCGCTATTCTTTCCCCTACTTGTGACATTAACCACATTTGGAATTGATTTTCACCCATAACTTCTTGTAGTTTCTGTGCTGTAACCTCTGTAGTTATTCCTTGCATATCCAATACCGCTCTACCATTCATATTCAAATTAATATCTATTGGACCACTCCTTGTGGTTGAGTATTGATTTTGGGTATTAAATGTATTAACAGCACTGTTCATTTCGGTCATTGAAGGCATCGCTTGAAGATTCTCTTCTTTAAATCCAACTACTATGTCTTTACCTGAAAATTTACCCATTCGCTGTCCTGGTCTAGATATAAAATCTTGGTGTTCTGTGTTTTCACCAGGGGTTCCCTGCATTAAACCTTGAAAAAATGTGCCTAACAAAGGTAAATCTTTCATGAGTGTTTCATCCATAGTTGTTGCTAGCCTTTCCAAATTGGTTGCTGTTCTGTTAATTATTCGTTCTAAGTTTTTTTCCTCCCCCGTGACTACAGCTTCTGCAATAGCACCACCTAATTCTGCTATTTGTGTTGCTACTTGTTTCATTATTGGACCTCCTATTGTACTTTCTATAGCACTCAAGAATTGGTCGGTATATTTTCTAATTGGGGCCTGTTCATCACCCATAGCTTCAAATGTAACACCTTTTACCAGTGCTTCAGTAGCATTCGCAATTCGTTCTTGTGCAGATAACTGGTTAAGAGATATTTTTCTTGTAGACAGTCCTTCTTGTGTTTGTAATTTCCTTAAAGCCTCTAATTCTGTTTTTGTATCTATGTCTTCAAGTGCTACTTCCCCTATTTCTGGTAAGTCAATCATGAATCTACCACCTTTCATTTGTGCCATATTGGCAGCAAACTCTTTTAAATCTTCACCAGATTTTGGGTCAATAAGTTCCATGCCACCCATTTGTTTTAGAGCCATGGTATGGGATTTAGATTTCTTCGCTGCTGTAACAAAATCTTCCAGACTCATACCTAATTGGTCTGCCATTGCTTTCATTCTTCTTAATTCGGTTGACGAGATGTCGAACTCACCTGTCTCTTCATTAAACATCACACTAGCTTCTGCAGCACCTACTATTGCGTCTTGTAACCCACCTATATCATTTGTGGCTAAGTACATTAATCTAAATGGGTCAGTTAAGTCACCCATAGCACCACCCATAATTTGGAAATTGGCAGCCATATCTATTGCTGCCTCAGGGTCAAATAAATCTGTAGCCATTTTACTTATTTGGGACATGTCAAAATGTAATCTTTGTGCTTGAGCGGCCATTCTAGTAAATCCTTGTACACCATCTCTAAACTTAAATGTGTTTGCCATTTTTAGATTACTAGCAACACTACCCATAAATTTACTTACATTAAGGCCCATTCCTCTAGCAACCTTAGACATTTCTTCAATCTCACCGGTAGCCTCCTCAACTCCGATACCCATAATATCAAATTGTTTGATTAAAGAACTTAAGTCGGAAGAAGATAAATCTAAACCTACTCTTAACGCGTCTAAAGCTACAATAGCCTCAGGAGATATTTGAAAAGCTCTACCCATATCTTGAGAGAGTGCACCCATTATTTTTGCTAGGTCTTCAGATGTAGCTCCCCATTTTAGGGTTTCTAACTCCGCTTCCATTAAGTTACGGGTCATCATTTTTGTAGCCACCTCCGTACTATTAATGGTTTCTATAATGTGTTCTCTAACGTCAGCTTCTCTTTGTAAGTAATCTAAACCTTCTTGGGCTAAAGCCATCATAGCTCCTGCTGGGTCTTTTCTCATCTTATGAGCTGCGTCCCTGTAGTTTTTTATAGCGTCAGTACCTTTTTTGAAATTTCTCTCTAGGAATGTCCATAATTTGCTTTGTTCCTCACTTGCTTTTGCTAGTTTTTCCTGGGTAACCCCTAATTTATTATTTAGGTTAGTAATAGCCTTATCGAGATTTTCTACCTCTGTAGAATTATATATTCCCGAGTTTGCCGCTTTTACCTGACCCAAAAATATTAGATACTCATTATCTGGTTCGTTTTCACGTTGTAGTCTCCATGGGTTGGGATTGGCTGCCATAATTAATTTTTAAATTATATGTTTATATAATATAAATACTTCCTATTTGTTTTTGGCTTGGTCTATTTGGGCTTGGCGTTTTGTAAACTCATCTAATAGCTTCTCAACGTAAAATCTTCTTTCGAAGACTGGCATTTTAAGTAGGTCACTGTGGGAAAAATTGGCGTGTCTAACGAGATAGTAAATCTCTTCGAGCATACCTCTCCTATAGTCCGAAGAAAGGACGAAAAAAGGCCGTACCAAACTGTAGCTTGGTTGTTACCACACTACCGGACGGTGTTTTTACAGGGATTTCTAAATCTAAACCTGGTTCAGTCTTTGTTATAAATTTTCTTAACTCTTGAGAATCTCTAATAGGCATAGAAGGGATTATAGTAGATATTTTTTCCTTATCTCTCATACCGTCTATCTCCATAATTGATAGCTCTAAGAATTTAGTTTTTACTGGAGCGAATTCTAATCCTTTATATGCCGATTCTAAGTCTGCAAGTTCTGCTACTTCTTTACCAGTTAAGAGTTTAAATTTTACATTTTTATTAGAAACTGGTAAACTAAAGGAAAATTCGCCATTTTCATCAGGTTTTACTTCTATCTTTTTAAAGTCTAAAGCAGATAAGTCTACTATGGCTGGGAATTCTTTCTTTGTTTGTGGGTCTATTAAATTAATATCATATTCTGGGCCATAAGCTGTATTTCTTAAAAACACTAAAATAGCCTCCTTATCACATTCTAATAATTCATCAATGTTTATATCTCTTTCAACTATCTTATTTCTTATTAGGGTGTCTATTAATCTCCCAGAATTAATAATATTAGGACTTGTTAATATATTTTCATCTGATGCGGTTAAATAAGTAACCTTAACGCTACTTTTATTATTCGCATAGAAAAGTCCCCTTGACGGAAGTTCTACAACATCATAAGGGACTTGTGGTTCGTATGTTGGCATTGTGCTATCCATATATTACATTGTTTAACACTAAAATACTATGTGTTTGAGAATTGTCAACAATATATTAGTAAACTAATATACATCTATCTGGTCTTAACGTTGCTGTAATATCAGCAATACCATCATTACTATAATCTAAATCGTTAAAGTTAACATCAGTTAAGAATGTTCCTTGTAGTATCCATTTTTCTACCACAACCCCAGTCGGGTCTAACATTTCTAAGTCACAATCTTTTTTGTACCCAGCCGCGTAACCCATTCTACCGGTTACTGATTCAGCGTGTAATCTTACCCATTCCATTAAAGCTTGTGCAGCAGAAGGTCCGATTGGGTCTCTAAAGGTAACGTTTATAGTGTTCCAGAGGAATCTACCACCTACATACGTAGAAGTATTAAGGAAAGGTATCTCCACTGCGTTAACAGTAACTTGTGGTCTAGTAGTCGTAGAAACGTACCACTCGTTAATACCAAGTGATGATGGGAATCTCATTATAAACCTATTCTTCTTTTTTGGTTCGTAAGGAATAGGCATTTTCATCAATAAATCGGCCATGGTCTAATTTTTTTTTAATCTTTTATTACCTATAAATATGTATTAATACTATTTTTTCCACTAATTCTCCTTAGCAGACATAACATAAAGCTTATTTTTTTCTTCATCAGGTAAATGTCTCTTCATTTCCTTTATCGCTTTTATATTCTTTATGTCGTCATCTATAAATATTATTTGGTCAAATGTATCTAAAAGTGTTTTAATTACTTCTGCTTTTTTCTCAAAATCAGTAGTTCCAGCTAAATTTTTAACTCTATCAATATCATTTATAGCAAATACCAAATCTCTGGACAGTCTGTCTCCAATCTTTATTAAATCACCAGCTTTATTTTTATACATTAAAAAATCCTTTAACCCCTCAAATACCGTATCTTCCATTCCTCTGGCAGTTAAAATCCCTAGTTTATACCCCCTAGTCAATAAGTCATCCATAATTTCTAAATTAGCTACTATAGGTTTTCCTGTGATTATTGAGTTCTTTATGGTGTCTGTATCTTCAAAATCTCTATAATCATAATACTGTCTAGTTTCTGGTGTAACATTTTCTTTAGAGTATTCATGAGGAGTTAAAGTAATTTCTTCATCATCAGTAGGTAATTGTCTGTATATATAAATGTCTTGTGGGGATAATAAAGTATCGTCTACATCTAATAGTATTAGTCTATTAAGTGAAGCTATTTCACTTAAATTTCTTTTATTTTTAATATTTTCTACTAAAAATAATAATTGTTTATTATTAATTATTATATTTCTCATCGTCTATAAGTTATTAATAAATATCTATCTAATATAACTTGTATGTTAAATAAAATTTTATTATCTTTATAGTATTAACACACTAAAATCAAAAATCATATGAAAAAACTACTCTCCCTACTTATCTTTATCCTGTCCTTTAATACTTTAGTTAAGTCACAAATTTTTCCTGACCCAGTTTCAACCACCGTATCGAATATTCATTATGTCACCTGTGTTGGATTGATGGATGGTAAAGTTACCGTTTCTTCGATTTATGGTGGAGGTGGGGGATACCATTACACATTAGAAAAATGGATACCTTCTTCCTCCAATTGGATTAGTTGGGGGGAATACCCTTTAGGTACTTTAAACCCTAATGGTACTATCACGATGAATTTTACATACAATACTATTGTTTTCACAAACTTAGGTGGAGATACAAGTGGACTAACCCATTACAGAATAATAACACATGACAACTATTGGCCTGGGTTATTTGTATCTGATAATGACACAGTTTATTTTGATATATATGATTTTGCTTTATATAATAATATGATTACTGGTCCTCCACCACCATATCAATCTTATTATGATTGGTGGGTAGATACTTCTGGTATTTATCCCCCTAATACCCTTCTATTTGATTCCTATCAAACTAATTCACTTAATCCTGCATGGGATATGAACACTACTTGTGACCCAATATGGATTTTTAAAGACCCTATTAACGGTACTTTAGTTGATAGTTGTCCTTTAGCTGGTTGTGGTGCCTACATCTATACATGGCCTACAACTGGACTTTACTTCGAGGTGTGTCTAATTACATGTGGGAATTATGTAGATTGGACATGTATATATGATTCTAATGGAATGATGATTACTCCTCCCTTATATATAACAAGAGATACTTTTTGTCTTACTGTTGGTATCGGTGGAATTACAAACATAACAGAAGAAACATCTGAAAAGTCTACTGCCTATGACCCAAATACTTATTTTAAAGGGGAAACTATTCATGACTTATTAGGTAGAAGATATGACTGTTCTTATTTTGACCTTCCTAAAGGAATGTACATAATAAAAAGAAATGAAAAAGTTTGGAAGATTTACAAAATGTAAGTAACATTTTCTTAAACACTAACGTATAATATAATAACTAACCCTTAATACATAAAAAAAATGGAATACTTAATAGGATACATAATCGTCTCAATCATCCTAATGGTTGTTTTTATTGAAATGAATAAAAGCGAACTATATCAAGATATGTGTGATATAAACACAAGATATAATAATAGATTATTAGAACAGGTAGAGAATGGAAACTTAACCAACTCTAAATACGAAAGAATGTGTAGAGAGGTCGAATCTGGTTTTAATATGTACGTAATCATCCATTTCATAAAAGCTCCCTTCTTAGCTCCAATGATTTTTATCCTGTTTCTATATAACGGCGGAAAGCTTCTCTAAAAAAAAAAGACCCTTATGGGTCTTTTTTAATTATTTTGTTCTATAATCATTTTAATTTTTATGTTCTTTGTCCTGAATTATCTGTTGCTCCGTCGTCTCCTCCTGAATCATCATCTCCTTCTACTCCTTCTTCTTCAGTTTCTTCATCTTCTAATTCTGCTTCTATAATTTCGGCATCTAATTCTGTTTCATAAAATTCTCCGCTATCATCTGCATCTTTTAAGCCAGCTTCATCTTCTGGAGACCCTGACATCATACCTTCACCTTCATCATCTGAAATACCAGTTCCTAAAACTCGTTCAGTAACATCAAATTCACCAGGTACCATAGACTCATCATCCATTTCACCTTCATCATCTTCACCTAATCCTACTTTCTCACTTGCTTTACTTGCTAATGCCGTACCAAGTGCGGTTCCCAATGTGTTTCCAACTACTGTTTGCCATGTTTCAGTCATTAATTTAAGTTCTTTTTGTACTGATTCATCCATCCTTTGGTCATCTATGTCAGAGTATACCCCAACAACTTCACTGTCATCACTTCTATCAGAATGGTCAATATTTTCATAACCTTCTTCCATTTCTTCATCAGAATCATCGTCTATCATAGTTTCTGTAATTTCTTCTTCATCTGTAAAGTCATCTTCACTTGTAAATTCATAACCTTCTTCATGTTCAGGATAAGGCATGTCTTTTAAAATTGCTGAATCTGCTCGAGGAGCTCTTTGGTCTCTTCCTGCGGCCATAAGTTCAGCCGTCTTTGTCATAAAATTAGATAATTTTACTATACTATTTTCTAATTTTTGTCTAGTAGTCGGGTCTTTTATATAATTCCATGCTTTTTTAACATGATTAATTATATTTTCTATCCCTTCTCCAGCTGCAACACCAGGATTTCTATTGTACATACCCTGTTCTAAAAGTGTAATTCTTTCAGTTTTTATAGCTTCATTAATTAAACTATAAGCTTCATTTACTATTTCTTCTAACTCGTCTTCTTCTTCAAGATTTAAAATAATTGTGTCATCAACTACTTCTTCACCTTCTCCACCTTCTTCAGGTTGTATTCCTATACCTTCTAAATTAGCGAATCCTGCAGGTGAACCACCTAAACATTGTTCCATTAATCTTTCGAATTGTGATTCTGTTACAACAATATTTTGTGGTAGGTCAGAGAAGGTCTTTTCACCTTCTTGTAATTTTCCAATAGTTTTTTCTACAATTTCCTCTTTTGAGTACTTAAAATCTTTCATAATTTCTTTTTTATTTACAAATAAATATAATTTAATAAGGAATAGGGCCCAAGACCCTACTCTCTTTTATATATCTTCAAAGTTAGCACCTGTTGGTGTGATTAAGAATTCTATGTCTATAAATTCTAATGACCTAGTTGGTTTGATGTATATCTTACCTTGTAAGGTATTTTGGTCTATCAATGCTGGGTCATCTGAAAGTACAACTCTAAAGTCAGTTAATCCTCTTTCTCTTCTTATAGAATCTAAAATTGGGTTAACTAAATCTAAGAATTCATTTCTTACTTGTTCATCATTTTGTTCGAATAGTAATCTAACAGCTACTGCCGATATTAATTTTCTAGCCTGTAGTAACAGTCTTCTCACATTAATTCTATCTAAAGCTGACTCTCTAACTTGTAAAGTTTTGTTACCCCAAATTATAGTACCAACATCAGAATAAGTTGCGATTGGATTTATTCTACCTTTATATAATATATCTCTATCGTCTAAAGTTAATTTCTTTCTAGCTTTAACCGCGTTTACTATACCTCTTGTATAACCTGCCGATGCGAACCATGGGAAGGCGATATTATCAGTTAATGCTATATTTCTCATTACATCGTATGTTGGTGGTAGGTATAGCTGAACATTATTATCGTTATCTCTAAGTTGTACCCATGGATAATAAGTTGCTGTATAGTTAGAGTCTATTCCTGTAGCGTCTAGATTATCTACCGCTTCTTGTGGTTGTATTATATTAGTAATATTAAACGTTTTAGCGTTCATACTATAGTCTGGTGTAGTAGTAACATATAATGAATCTGCTCTATCAGCTTCTACCATTTCTATAGTTTCTTCAACTATGTTACTATGATTAATATAATCAATACCTGGTGTAGCAAATACATTTATATTCACAGCTTCAGGGTTTTGGAATGTATTAATCGCGTCTAAATAAGCGTAGTAATCAGTGTTTGCTGCATCTGTTCCTCTAGTTCTAAATATACCCCATCCTGAAGCGTTTGGATATTGAGCTGTAGAACATGCTCCATAATTCCATCCACTTTGTGATAACATGTATGTATCTTCATTAGTTCTTGTTTTTCTGTATATATCCCATCCGTCGAAACCACCATAAGGTAAGAACGTAAATTTACGTGAGAATAAATTATAGTATGGGTGTCCTGGTTGTGTAGGTTCTGTAGACAGAGAAGCATTACCAACTTCAAACATAGATGTACCAGTTATACTTGCCGGAGCAGGAGAAGTGAATTTAACTACTGTCGCTCCACTATCCATGTGATAACCTTTACAAAGCATAGACCAATCATTAAGAGTCTGAGTTGTACACAGATTACCATTAGCTGGCATCGGTTTACCTTTATATTGTAAGAAGTCACTATCTATTCCCACGTTATCTGAGAATCCAAGATATATTTTTCTAAACTTATCACCTGAACTATACGTTGGTGCTGCAAATGGTGGGTCCATAACTAACTCACCTGGTTGGTCGTAGTGTGTTTTATAAATTGGACATGGATTATCACAACACTTATCTCTAGCTATATAAGCTTTAAATCCTTCTGGTACTGCGTTCCATCTAGTATCATCATCCTCATGATAATCAGCTATTTGTAACATAATATATCTACTCATAAGTTCGTACTCACCATTAGATGTACCTACTTTCTTAGCTACATAAGAGTTAAGTGTTGGGTTCATACTACAACGAGTATATTTTTCTAATACTATCGGATTTGCATCTGTGTCATAGAAATCACGAACTTGAATATCAAATTCTCTTCTTTCTATACTTATATTAATTATTGATATCTTAACTGTTGTGTTAGCTGCGTCACCATCAGGTATTGTTATAACTCTAAATAAATCAAATACTTTATTACCTCTTAACTCAGAAACCACATATGGTGTTGCTGGTGTTTGGAATTCTTCTAAGTAGTAACCTATCGAATTAGAACCACCTTCTTGTACTGATGGAGCGAAACATGTATCACATCTTAATCCTTTAATCTTTCCTTGGTTATAACTGTGTGTTAACCAATTTGGGTATACCTCTTCCACAAAAATAGGAACTTCTTTTTTATCTTTATCAAAAGGAGCTCTACCTAGTACTCTTGGTAAATAATCCGCGTTTCCTGTACCCATTGAAACTTTATAAGAGAAGTTAGTACCATCTATATTCATAACATCTAATCCAAACGAAGCGAATGGGTCAGATTGTGATGCGTTATATGTAGAAGCTGTACAATTATATGTTACACCTGTAGTAGATATACCTGGACTTCCTGCACCACCTCCATATTTTGGATGTGCCCATGCAGCGTTTGTAGGTACCTCATATACTGGACCTCCTGAAGTTAGTGTACTAACACCACGAGACCTTAATGTTGCTACTGTCTTTCCGTCATAATCTTTAAATGAATGTCCAGAGAATGCACATGTTGAGAATTGTACTGTCCCTGAGAATACTGCTGTGTCACCGGACCAACTACCATCAGTCAATCCTGAAACAGACATATTAAACCCTATACCATCGTAATTGTTCTGTGAATTATAGTTAAATAATCCGTATAACCATGGTTCGGATGCTGTTGCACACCAATCACCACAATCAGTACTTAGAACATTCTGAGCAGTAACTCCACTATAGAAAGGACTTAGTCCTCCCCCTTGGAATATTTCTTCTTGACTATCACCTGATGTCGTACAACCAAAAGTATAAGAAGCGGTAGACGCACTAACGAATTTATCGTATTGAGGTGTACCTGGAAGATTGATTGGTTGTCCTGGATAATTTGCTGGGTTACCAGATATAGCAGGGTCAAACCCTCCTGGGTGACTAGCTTCACTACATAACTCATCGAAGAAAGCCTTAATTTCTGTTCTTAATGATGTAGAACCACCATTAGATAATGGTATATTGTTATCTAAACTTCTAGCAATTTGGTTTGTAGCGTAATCACCAACTGATGATGTACCACCACTAAACATCCATAACCATTCGTTTAATCCTGTATATAGTTTCCCATCGTTGTAACCCATTACTGTACATGGAGAACCGGAAATAATAAATGACACTGAACTCGCTGAACATGTTGTACCTGTTATTGATGTACAATCTACAGCTCCTTGAGTGCATATTTGCCATGCTGGTCCTGCGTCATAACCGGTATACCCCAATACTCTAGTTACAAATAACTGGTTGGATTGGGTTAAATAACTTTTCGCGATATACGGTAATTCATATTTTGGGTATGTTGTGTCAACGTACTTTTCAGCACTTGTTCTTCCAAAATAAGATGAGAACTCGTCCCAATTAGTTATAAAAATAGGTTCAAAAGCTGGACCTCTTAAAGTCTCACCTGCTAAACCTAATGTTGTTACACCAACACTCTGTGCTACGAATGTTAAATCTTTTTCCGAGGTATATACACCTGGAGATACGAAAACTCTATTACTATTACTTGCCATTTAATTTATTTTTTTAGCTAAAAATTTAATTCTACTTTAGATAAATATTGAATAAAAATCAAAAAAACCGTCTTAAACTATGTTAATATCCAATAAGTAGGAATTAAATATTACTTTTTTCATACTTATTAAAAAATAGTAGTTTTGAAGAGTGTAAGAACAAAAAATATTAAAATAAAACCTGGGGTTCACAAGCTCCTAAAAGAATATTGCAATAAACACGGTCTAAAAATGTTTGCTTTCGTAGAAAAACTCATATCTGAAAAATGTGAACAAAAAAAAGATATCTACGGAGATTATTAATCTAAAGTGACCTTAAGTTTCTGTAAAGCGTCGTCAGAGGCAATCCCTTTGGTTATATCCATTTGTAATAAATCACCAGAATTTATATAAAGTGGTAAAGTAACACCAATTTGAACTCCGCCTTGTGGTTTAATAAAAATATTGTTTATTGTATCTACATTCATAGATTCGTCTATTTCTATTTTACAAGAAAAATCAAATAGATAATACGCTGTAGTTATACTATCACCGAAACTTAATCCAATATATATTGTTTTTGGGTTATCTACTTCTGGTACTTGGTGTTTTTCTTTCTTGTGTACTTTTGTGTTTACTTCAAATAATGTTAATGTACGACTAATTGCTGGACTTATTTCAAATTCTTCTTCATCTATCAAGAATCCTTGCATTTGGAACTGGTAGGTTTGGCTATAGAATTTTCTACTTTCTAAATCAGTTAATTGTGAACCATCGGTTATATTTTCTAAAATTATAGGGATATAATGTCCTTTAACAAAAGTATAAGCTTGTCTAGAAGTAAATCTTTGCATTACAACTCTATTAAATAAATTAACTTCTCTCATTCTATTACAAATAACTCTTACATCATACACTACATCAACTGGTACTGGTTGTGGGATTTTATAAAGGTCCATTCCTTTTCTTTGTCCATCCCATGTTGGTACTTTTGCGTAATGAAATTGTTTACGATTAGGTATTGTATATTTTAATGATGGATTACTACCAAAATTAACGTCTGGTCGTCTAACTACTGATATAAAAGGTATCTTAATATTTTTATCTAAATCAGAAAATTTCCAAGTCTGTGTAAATTCACCCCATCTTTGAGCTGTTAAAATCCTATCTATTACTGGTATCTGTTTACCGTTGATTGTGGATTCTAATTTATCCTTAACAAATTCTAACATACCTAAATCTAAATCTTCATGTAATACACTTTTTGGTAGAAACGTTCCGTCCTCTTGTATAAATTCTGCTAGTTGTCGTCTTCTTTTAGGTGTAGTTCTCCCATCATACCCGTGTGGATATTCATTCTGTCCTTTAACTACTGGATAAGGATTTATAGTTTTTTTAACCTTTTTGGGTAACATATTATATTCCTTTAAATTCGTCTTCCGTTACTGGAGTACATATTATACTTCTGAAAAAAGCTTTATACCCACCCATAGTATGTGCGTTATCATTTTGGACTCTTCCATCGTCTGATACTACAAAATATCTCATTCTGTCTTCTTTTTCAGCATAACCTATATAATCTCCATAACTAATATCAATAGATAATTCTTTTAAATGTTTATTATATACAGCAAATGTCAAATTACCTGATTCTTTATATTCTACAAACCCATCTGCGTATGAACTATTCTTAGGTGCATCAATTCTAAGTGAGCCTGCTTTAAATTCTACTGGTGGATAAAATCTAATTTCTTCAGGTCCTGCTTCTGCATATACTCTATCTATATCACTTTTCTCTTTATCTACTTTGAATAATACAAGGGTAAAATTTAAATCTCCGTCTACATATTCCTTGCCCATTTCAATATTCAAATCAAAGTCTTCTTTAGAAAAAAACTTGTTTAATCTTTTAATTGGTATTTTCTTTTCTTCCATAGTAACATTTATCTAATTATAAATAGTTTGTTTTTTAGTCTTGATTAGTTATATTTGAATATGTCTATAGATAGTAATATACCGGAACATAAAGCACTCTCGATTTTAAAGGAGTATAGTGGGGCTAATAACTATATCCTCCAAATGAAAAAAAATATATTTAACAATGTTAGATGGAAGATGGGAACTGGCCAAAGAGATTATATACTTAACCACTCTGATACCACACCAAAAGTAGCAAAAAAATGGGTGGAAATAGATTCATATTTCGCTGAACAATTACAAGAAAATAGATTATTAACTTATAAACCAACAAAAATATATATAGAAAAACTTCTAGTACAAACAAATAAAGCTTATCATGTTTTTGGAAAAGTTTTTTCTGCTGATACATTAAATTGTTTTTGGGTCCCTAAATCTCAAATAGTAGCTGATACTTCAAAACCTATAGATGTTGATTATACTCCTTTTGAACATAGACAACCTTTTACTCATCAAAAAGAAGCAATAGAAAAATTAGTAGCTAATGAAAAATATATACTAGCTGATGATATGGGATTGGGTAAAACAACTTCAGCTATTATCAGTTCTATAGTTAAAGACTTTAAAAAAATATTAATAATATGTCCGGCTTCATTAAAAATTAATTGGAAGAGAGAAATACAAAATTACAGTGATAGTGAAGTATCCTTGGTGGAAGGGAAAAAATGGTCTTCCTCTAAATTTATAATAATCAATTATGATATATTAAAAAATTTCCATTCTATACCAAATAAAAAAGATGACGAAGTAGAAAGTGTTATATTAAATGAAAATTTTGATTTAATTATAATAGATGAAGCACATTATGTTTCTAACAGTAAAGCTCAAAGAACTAAAATTGTTAATGATATTTGTAAAAAAACAAAACATGTATGGTTACTTACAGGTACTCCTATGACCTCTAGGCCTATTAATTATTATAATATTCTAAAATTAGTTGGTAGTCGGGTTTCTACGAATTGGCGTTCTTATGTATTAAGATATTGTGAAGGTAGACAATTTAGAGCTCATGGAGGTAGAAAAGTATGGAATGTTAATGGAGCGTCTAATCTAGAAGAACTACGTGATAGAACTAATAATAAAGTATTGAGGAGATTAAAAGAAGATGTATTGGACTTACCTGACAAAATTATAACACCAATATATCTAGAGTTAAAATCTAAAGATTATGAAAGGGAGGTTGGTGAATACCTAGATTGGACTAATAGAAACTCAAACCAAAGTCTAACTGTTCATTTATCAAAATTGACAAAGATTAGACAAATCTTAGCCTGGGACAAATTAGAATACACATGTGAACTTATAGACCAAGCAATAGAGCAAGAAAAAAAAGTAATTGTTTTCTGTAATTTTACTGCCCCTTTATTAGAGTTGGGTAATCGGTATGAGAAAAATTCAGTTCTTTTATATGGTCAAATGAATAAAGAAGATAGACAAAAAAGTGTAGATGCTTTCCAAAATGACCCTGATACCAAAATATTTATATCTAATATTAAAGCGGGTGGTTTAGGGATTACCCTAACAGCAGCAGAAGCGGTTATAATGAATGATTTATCATTTGTGCCTTCCGACCATTCTCAAGCAGAAGATAGAGCATTTAGAATAGGTCAGAAAAAAAACGTATCATGTTTTTACCCCCTATTTGATAACACAATAGAAAGAGTAATTTATAACATTTTAGCCAGTAAAAAACGTGTGATAGATACCGTTATGGGCGACAATATATCAGAAGAAGATATATTTAGTGAGATACTATCGGAAATCCACTCACTTTAGATATTTATTAGTAAACAACCAATATGGCTAATATAGATAGTGCAGAAAGAAATAAATTATATACCCAAGCAAAACATTTATTAGGTGCTCCTTTAAGGGGCATAGAATTAGAAGAAGAAATGTTAGATACTCTCCTTGATTTATCTATTTTAGATTATGGAATGTATGTGCAGGATTGGTTAATAGAAAATCAATGGGCAGGAGTAGCCGGTATTAATGTTAGTGAAGTAGATTTAGCTTCAGCATTCTTAACTAGAAGTTTAGATTTTGAAACTTCATTTACATACGCGTATTCTAAAATAGCCGGTTTACAGGCTGGTGGGCCATGGGAACTAAAAAAAGATTTTGTTACTTTATCACCCGGACAACAAATATACCAAATACCAAAATGTAGAGAGATAAATGAAGTATTATGGTTTGCCAGAGCCGAACTTGATAGTATGATGATTGACCCATTTCTTGGTGGGTTTGGTGGTATGGGTGGTATAGGTATGGGCGGAGGAATGGGTGGAGCACAAATGGGTGTAATGGGTTCCTACTATATGATGCCAGCTTTCGATATCTTATTAAGAATGCAGGATAGAAATATAAAAAATAGGCTTATCGGTGGTGAATTGACTTATAGAATTACTGCTGGGCCAGAAGGCACTAAATTTTTACACCTATATTCTACCCCTGGTGGTAGATTTGATTTTGGTAACATGGAAAGAAATGATTATAAGGTTTGGTACTGGTACTATGAAACTTGTACTGACAGGGACACGTGTTTAAGTGAAAATCCCGATGTAGTAAGACTACCTTCTGATGTGCCACTTGATGATATTCAATGGACTGAATTAAACTCTCCTGCTAGAGCGTGGGTGAGACGTTATTTCTTTGCGACATGTAAAGAGACTCTTGGTAGAGTTAGGGGTAAATATCAAGGTGCTTTGAAGGTGCCTGATGCTGATTTAACTATGGACTGGGATACTCTACTTACAGAATCTAAAGACGAGAAATCAAAATTAATTGAAGAACTTATGGCAAGATTAGAAAGATTGCGTAACGATAAGATGTTAGAAAGAAAAGCTTTAGAAGCAGAACAATTAAATAAGTCTCTTGGATATAGACCTATGAATCCAGGAAGTATATACGTGATATAATGGCATTCAGAACAAAAGCAGACTTTTCAAGACAGATATATCAAAGATGTGGTACAACTGCTATCATGTCAGGGTCTACCTATATGGGTGACAATCTAGGTGTGGGATATTTTAGTGGTGACACTTATAATTTTAGTGTTACTGAAACAACAAGTGGATTAACTGAAGTTGCTGGTGTCCATACTGGGGTAACTACTGTTATAGCAATTAATATGGCCCCTGTTCTAAGTGGGCGTTCTTCAGTACAGATAAACCCAAATACAGTAAGAACTGGTACAGCTCAAGATGATATGACATTGGAGAGCAATGGTGATGTTAGAATTACATTATCTTCTAAAAGGTTTAAAACAAATATAGAGCCTCATACCATTTCTAATTTAGATAATTTATTACTCTTGGAACCTAAACTTTTCAATTATAAACAAACAGGAGAAGAAGATTTTGGGTATATCGCAGAAGAATTAGATGAATTAGGACTTAAAGATTTTGTAAGTTATGAACCTGATGGTGTAACACCTAGAAATATCAAATACAAATATCTCGCTATAGGACTTATAGAATTACTAAAAAAGGATGTTGTGAATTTTACTCACAACAAAATCACTAAGGTTATTACTGGTGAATATTCATCTAATGGTGAAGATTATATAATAACTAAAGGTAGAGGGTCTACAATATTATTAGATGCTAACAAAAATAGTAGGGTGTGCATAAAATCTATGACACATACTACTATAAAACCCATGAATGGATTAATTGATGAAAAATGGTCAGAAATAGAATTAAGTGAGGAAAGTAGTGTTGAGTTGGTGTATCATACAGGTAATTGGTATATCCTATCTTCTGATGGTATTAAAAATTCTAATTAACTATTTCTTCTAGGAAATAATCTTCGGATAAATTCATTTTCTCCCAAAATATTTTCTCTTCTGGAGAAACAGTCATAACCTCTTCAAAAGAATCTTGGTCAAACTCTCTTCTAGGTATACCCTTTATTAATTCACATTGTTTAGTAGTAAAAAATTGTCTATCCTCAGGTTTTTTAACTAATAATGATTCTCTAACTTCAGGTTTAAAAACAACTAATAAAGGTTCTATTCTTTTATTAAAAATACTAATATAACGTGCTATATTATATTCTCCTTTCATATCAGGATTTCTATCTAACTCGTCCCTATCTAACAAATAACACCTTAAAAGAATTTCTACTTCTCCATCTTTTGTCTTTTTTCTTTGTACGTCACCATGAGACATTGCTGTTCCATTATTTACATAATATATTGTTTGTCCTAAATCCACTGAAATATTTTCTCTAATAATTAATTCCATATGTGCTTGCCTGGACATTGGATAACCTGCTTTTGTAACTTGTGAACATCTTTTTTTATAAGCGGCTATAGTTTGTTTAATTCTAGCTTTATTAGATATTTTCATTAAAGGGATATCTTTATTATATATTTTTTCTAAATATTCATAATAATATTCTATAAATTCTTGACCCTTACCTTCTAGAAGTAAGGATAATCCTTTATCGATAAACTCTTCTAGATACCCTTGTAACCTTTTAGATTTTATAGAATTTCCAGTTAACTTTATACTACCACTGTCTGTTAATAATGCATAGTTTTTTCTTGCGACATTTATAGCTGATTTCCATACCCCATCTGTATCTAACCCCATCTCATCCTTCATAAATAAATCGTTATATTCAGCTACATGTGCCTCCGTTCCCTTATATTCTTTCCCTTCTTCTACAAGTTCATTTAATCCTTTTCCGACATATATTAATTCTGATATGTTGTCTGGTGTTGAAAAGTTCACACCATCAGTATCTAAAACTAGTGGTTCGTATCCTTTGTCATTGAAAAATTTAATCATGTGTCTTAGATACTGTCTTCCGGTACATGTAACTTTTTCTCCCATGTCCATATCTCCCCATGGAAAAACTTGAGGTGCGGATAAAGAACCAAACATAGAATTGATAAATATTTTTATTGGTAATTGTTTGGTCCCGTAGGATTTCGATAACTTTGGATTACTTTGGTAATATTTTGATGCCAAATTTTTATACTTAATACGAGTATCTCTAAAATATTTTAACATTCCTTTCATAGCTCCTGTCACATCACACTCTGGAAAAACATCATGAACTAATTGTATAGAAGGATATAGGGAACTAAAATCTAATTTAAGCACATTAACCGAATACCCAACTTTTAACAATCTAGATAAACCACCAACAAAAGGTCTTTTTTCTTTTTTCTTAGGAATCGCTAACCCTTTCCCATAGGACCAAGTTAACATTAACATTTTCCATAATGTTGCCGTACCCATTGTGGATACTCTTTCATATGTTGTTGGTACTAGGCCTGCTAATAAAAATGAAGCTTGGTTAAACTCAGCATCCACAACTTGTGTCTCCCATAAATCATCCATAAGATACCTTTCTACAATATATTCTCCATTAACTCTTTTATATTTGTCAGGGAATCTCATTTGTAAATTTTCCAATCCAGGTGTATCAAGAGCTTTATACTGTCCTGTTTCAGGGTTTAAATAAAATTCTTTATTATCTCTGTACGTTGAGGCAATCTTATCTCCCTCTAAATAAACCCTATTAGGTTTATTGGCTCCAATAAATTCTGTTATATATTTTAACCCCCAACCTTTAATATCTGAATTAATGGTTTGAGCTCTTCTTACTGAATGTGCTACGTCAATACTATTATACCCCCATATTTTTATTTGGTTGTAGTCTTCTACTTCTGCACCTAATTTTAGAGTTCCTGTTTTAATCGATACTGGCACATTTGGATTTAGGGTTTTTGCTATTTCTTTTATGTCTAAACCTAAAATTTCAGCTCTTTCAAATATCCAATTCCAATCAAAATTAGATGAGTTGTACCCACCTATTATACTTGGTTTTAATTTATTTATAGTTTCAAAAAACTCTATAATTCCTTTTCTCTCACTATCATCGTCAATAGCTTCTATAACTTTTTCAAATCCTCTGTTGTCTTTCATACCAAACATAAAAATTCTACCTTGTTTGGGGTCTAGTGACGTAGTTTCTAAATCGAATATAAATCTATGTACACTATCATAATCTTCAAACCCCTTAAATAGTCTTTTTTGTTTTTGTATAAGATATTGTTCTACGGGTGTTAAGAGGGTTATAAAATCTCTATTTTGTTGTGCCCAAGGGTCTAAACCCCCTTGTCTAAAAAATGAAACTAAATCTCTATATGTCCTTGTGGATTTAACTAGAAATGTAAGTCCTTGTTCCAATCTTTCATTTCCATGAGTTTCCAACTTCTCAATCAGTATCCCATATTTGGATATGGCTTCTTTTTGTTGTTGTTTGTTACCTCTATAAAAATTTCTATCTTTTAGGTTTCCTACCCAACAAAATGGAGTAAAGTTATCTACTATAATTTTCTTCCCTTCTTCAGGGTCCTCAATTATTTTATAGATTTTATTGGTTCTCCAACCATATTCTATAGCAACAATATACTTTTCAGGGTCTTTACCCTGTAAAAATTCTTCTATTTCTTTTGGTGTAGGGGTCATATATGGTTATTTCATTATACTGACTAAGTATAACACAATAACTTCAATACGTCAATTAACAAGCACAGTTGCTTTCTACAAAACTGTCATTGATATTAATAAACAAATCATCTCTTACTGGAACTATTAATTCTGAACAATCTTCTATAAATCTAATAGCGAACTGTCCTTGATATCGACCTGTGAATTCAGTATCACTAGATTGCCATCTATAATAAATGTAATACTCTGGTGGGTCAGTTTCGTGAATGGTTGTTTTAGCGACGATTCCGGCAGCTTTATTTAAAAGTACATAAGCTTACTTAGTGACCAAGACCCGTTAGGGTTTACCAAATTATTACAAAGTACATTAGCAAATGGGTTGTAGTTAAGAGCTGTATTATCTGTACATCCAGTTACCAGTACCGTGGTTCCAGTCATAACATATGGTGCTGTAGCAACCTGTAAATCTCTAATGGCTTCTTCTCCTATAACAAAACCAATTTTACTTACCGGTTCCCATACTTGTGGTGGGGACGCTTGTTGGTCTCTCATACCGTCATAAATCCCTGGGAAACAATTAGAACAACTCGTTGTGTGGTCAAAACCTTGTCTACCCGCTACTTGTGGGTTTTCTGCTGACCAGTGAGTTAATAAACATTTATAATAAGTTCCTGTCTTTGCACCATAATTCCATGTGTTGGTTGAGACATCTTCAGCATAAACAATATCACCTACTACATGTCTTGTACCGGAAGCCCAAGTAACACCTGAATATAGTTTTTGACCTTTGAATTGGTGTTCATATGTCATACCACTCCATGTTAAAGTCATACTAATTCCGGAAGTCATTCCAGAATTTGTAGCTCCAGTCATCTTAATATAACCACCTTTAATTTGTGTTACTTTTTTATCAGAACTATCCGTCAAATCTTCCACTTTAATACCATCAGTACTATTAGCGTCTGTCAACGCTCTAACATTTGTACCATCAGATGTTCTGAAATATAATTGGTTTAATTGATTATCTTGTCCAGAACCAACAAACATTGTAAGTTGACTGCTCTGGCTCGGGTCTGTAATCCCACTAAACGCTTCTTTTGTAAATTTAATTGCTCCCATATGTCCTTTATATATTAAATATCATTTAATTATGTCTTTTTACCAAGCTATCTGGTCTAAATATGCTCCTGCACCTAATACTAGTACTCCGGCTCCCACATCAAAAGCTCCAACCAGACTTGTATTATGTGTTAATATGTTATTTTTTGGAATCTCCATAACATCCCCTGCTTCCAGAGAATACTTATAGTTTCCTTGATTTATTGCTACCTTACCAATGTCATGTAAACTATCAATAGCAGCATCTATATTTCCTGTCTGATACCCTGTTGCTGCTGAAACTGTACCATTAACCGTAACAGTATATCTATTTGCCCCAGTTAAAGTGTCTACGATAAATGTTGATGCTGATGAACTACTTCTAACTTCGAATCTACCTCTACTTGCATTTAGATGATAAAAATTATTAGTATTACCTATATTAAATTCACCACTTCTATCAATACCGAATTCTAAATTATATGTCGTACCTGTAAAATCATTAGACCATATACTAAATGCTCTATTTTTTCCAGAATCCACAGAAGACCTAATCGTGACAGGAATCCCTATTCCTGATGTACTACCAGTTGTAATTGGATAAACTTGTGTTTGTTCCTTACTTAAATTAGCGTATATCGGTGTTAAAAAATGTACGTCACCAGTTTCTGTTCCTCCAGATGTAGGCAAATATAATCCCTGCAGACTTTTAAAAGCCTGATTTAAATATTTTACACTAACTAAAGAAGAAGTACGAATCATTATTATTTTTTATTAACTAGATGTTATTGTCTCCCAAGCTGCCGAAGTTCTAATCATTAATTTACCATTACCTGAACCACCATCCGTTGCATATACAACCATTCCAGCGGTTGGTCCTAGGATAGCGTTCATCTGAGCGGTAGTCATTCTAGGTACTGATAATCCTTGTGTGGTTGATTCTACGTCTAGTATACTAGTCACTCCTGGTGAAGATGTACCAATACCTATATTATCACTAGCAGCGTCAACATAAAATATATTACTAGTATTTGTAGTTCTAATGACAAAATCTATATCTAAATTGTCTTTATTAACTTCTATTGCTGATGTTGTAAGGGTTAGATGGGTCTTATTACCTGCAGAAAAACCAATAGAGTCTGTAGAGAAAGCTATCTTGGTATCGGTATCACTTAAATGTACAATGTCATTCTGAATATATATACCTTTACCAAATGTAGCGTATTCTGCAAATCTTGATGTTGCACTTACCGCTAGACTATCTGAAGCACTATCACCTATTGTGATATCCCCATTAAAATCTACATCTCCAACAAATGGTAATCCTGATGAATTTGTTAAGTTATCTTCTATTATCCATTGGCCTGCACGTTTTAATGTTCCATCGTCAAGTTTAAGGGTTATATGGTTATTATAGTCTATCCCTGATACTACATCATATCCAACCAATAGGGTAGCATTTCCACTAGGTGGTATTGTTATACCACTAGGGTCTTCTTTTTTAATTCTAATAATTGCTGGCATTTTTTCTTATTTTTATTTTTTTATACAAAGTCTGTTCCGTAAAGTACTAGTTCCCCATCTATACCTAAAGTACCACCTTCGTTTATGTATTCATCCGCATGAAATGTTTGCATGTTCTCAAAGATGCAGTAAGTGTCTCCAATCTGTAGTGGAGATGGGTGAGCTCCTAGACTTAATATTTTTAGTAAGTCTTTGGTTCCTTCTACAGTGTGACATAACTGAGTTAGTGTCACGCTGGAATAAAAAGTAGCTGGTAAAGGTACATCCCCACCTTGGAAAACTTCTATTATATTTTTACAATTACAACTCATTACTTATATAGGTTACCTATTAATGTAGCACTCGCTTTTTTATTGGTGTCTACTCTATTAATAATTATTTGAACTATATCGTTTGGCCCGACACAGAACGGTAAAGTTTCGACTACAACATCTGTAATTACTGATTCTGGGTATCTTTTAATTGTAAAAGAGCTTATATTATCAACTAAAATGGATTTAAATTTAATTCCTTCGTACTTTGTAACGTCTATATAAGTATCAAATCCACCAAAATCTAGGACGGTTATTGGTACAGGATAGTTTAGCATTACATCGACAGAATCTCCTTCGATATAGTATATTGTTCTTGCTTTATTACATGCTGTATCTTCACATTTACAATCTATTAATCCATATCTATCCTTATCCACTAAGAAATTATGTTGTACCTCATCAGCACCTAAAGGTTTTAAATAATACCTAAACTGAGATATAGCTCCCATAAATGTCCCCGCAAAGTTTTCTGTTATACAATCTACTTGTGAATCTGTAATTATATCACTATCACATTCACAACCATCAAATCTAAATGATTCTAATAATCCTTGTGAACCACCACCCCAACTAATATTAAATGGCACACCTACTTGTAATTGATTTGCTGTATTAAGTTGTCGTGGGATGATTTCCTCGAAATTCTTATCTATAAAAACTGGTCTACCATTAACATAAATTGTTAATGTGCCCATTCTATATTTCTTTTCTTGTACCCATTTTTTTGTGAAGTTTAGATATGTTGGGAGTTCTGCATCATTATATCCAAACACCGAGTCTACTCCAGGTATTCTTTCGTGTATTAAGTCATTGACTCCTCCTTGATTTTCTAAGTCACAACAATCCCAACAATAATCTCTTTCGAAAACAGCACTTATATAAAGCCAGGGCGCGTCTGTTTGTCCTGTAAAGTCGCATATTATATCATCACTAAAACGATTAATTACTGTACATGCGGTCATATAAGTAAAAGCTGTACCACAATCAGGATTATTAGAACTTACCATATATGGGTGGCCACATCTATCGTAGTGTACCGTTTCATCGGTAGTTCCTGTCACAACACAACCACCAGAAAAATATAATGCTTTATAACCTAATCTATACCCTGTTTCACAATTTCCACTTAACATTAAAGCAAAATTATTACTACAACAATCTACAAAATATGGGTATGTTGTAGCTGAAGTACATTCTTCATGTACATTTCCACAATTATCCATATAAGTGTCACACCCAGCAGTCTGTAAAGTTATAGAATTTCCTGAACAAGATGGTTCACAAGTTTCTATACAATTTTCTCCCGAATAGGGTATCCTGAATTTATTCTCAGCTCTTGTCCCCATATAAAAGAATATCCCTTTATTATCTGGAAATAAATCATTCAAAGTATAACCATTACATATAGTATTACATCTAGGTCTAATTATTGTCTCTACAGTCCAACCACATTCTACCCTAGTAGGTAAAACCTCATAAGGGTATCCTTGTAATTTATAAAATCCTTGGTAAAATCCTCCAGCTAATTCATTATAATAACCTTCACAACTACCAGTTGCACTAATTATACTATAATCAATATTATAACTACTATACCCAGTAATTGGTTTTAATTTTAAACGACAATCATAATCATATGGACTATGAGTTAACCCACTAGGTAATATAGACCATATGTTCATTACATCATTAGCTGTCCTCGCACTTTGTGTAACTACATGTACTGTTGCATCTGCTTCATAATAAGCACAAGTAGTAGTTTCTGTAACTGGAGAAGTGGTAGTAGTTGTCCATGGTGGCCACATAGTAGTGGTTGTCGTAGTCTCCCCAATCCATCCTTGGTCACAATGTGTACAAGAACTAAATACACCAGCAATTATATCAGTTTGAACCCCTGAAACACCATATGTTAATCCTGTAATTATATGATAACAATCAGTTACACACTCAGGCCATCCAGTCTCTAGCCTATAATAGCTTCCCGCACTTAAAGTTATATCTAAGCATGATGAGCCTGTTAACATTATTGTTATTGTTCCTCCTGTGCTTACACAAGGTTCTACTTCATATCTTAAGTTACAAGTGGTTGTGGTTGTTGTTGCAGGCACAATCGTGGTTGTACTTGTTGTTGTAGTTCCTGGTTCAACAGTTGTTGTAGTTGTTTCTGGTGGTGGTGGGCACCACATAGTTCTACAAGCTCCAGTAGCTGTAGGGTCACAACATCCACTAAATGGTCCAGCCATTACTTTAGCACCTATATTTGTTCCTACAGTATAACCACAAGCACTAACAATTTGCCAACAATGTTCTATACCATTAAGGTTTGGTGGTGCTAAGATTTCATAATGACTTCCTGCTGATAGTGTGGATGCTGTGAACATTGTGGAGAATGTGTATCCAGTATCATAATACGGATTACAACTTCTCAGTTCATAACAATACCCTGTAACTGGAGGTGCGGTAGTAGTGGTTGTCGTTGCCGCTGACCATGGCATTGTTGTACATCCTGAACTTAAGGACATAAATGTACTAGCTGTACCACCAGTAAAGTCGGTAACAGTTAACTTAACTCTTGACGGTCCGGTATAAATTTGTGCATATGTATTATCAAAAAATCCATATACGGTATCTCCTGTTCCAGCCCATGTATAGGTCTGACCACTATATCCTCCCCATGAATCACTAGCAGTATAAGCACTAGCTAGAGTATATAAATTAAAAATATTCCCAGTATATGGATGAGCTTGGTTTTCCCATTTATAGATATAAGGTTTAGTACCACCACTAGTAACTCCAGATAATGTATGAGTAAATGCAGAACCATCAGTATATTCACAGGCCTTTAACCAATGCATAGTACGCATTGCATGGTCAAACTTAGAATGTGCTGGTTGACCGAATCGAAGTGTGTTCCAATTTGCAGCACTAGTATATATCCCACCATCTCCGCCTGTATCAGCGGACATTTTTACAGTATCACCAATAAAATAATATCCTGCATCAAAAAATGGCGATTGGAGTCCAAATGCATTAGTTGCATTGTTGTAAATATAGTTTAGTGACCCTCCTGGTTGGAGAGGGTTTTCTTGGTCTGATGCCCATATAGCCCCCGGATTACAGTAATCTGGAATAGCATATAGTGAAACATGTACGTTACCGGTATAGGCCATAAATTAATTATTTATTTATATATAAATAATCAGTAAGGTCGTTTCGACTCAATGAATCGTTTTATTTCTTCTACGTATTTTATTGCACCGAATTCTGGTGAGTAATTTTGGAATTTTGTTGGGTTGTTTTTGTATTCCATGAATGGACATTTATTGATGAACTCACCCTTATAGAACTTTTCATCTTTCATTTCGTCTAATATACCAGCTAAATGAAATATGTTCCTTTCTTCGTATCTAGAGACTGGGTCAGTGGCCCAACTAAAAGCTAATTCAGAGTGTAAAGCTGTTTCTTTTCCAAAATACCACATATTCCATAATATGGCCCACATTTCTGCGGTCCAAAATTGTATATGTGCTGGTATAGGGTATTTGTCACCAAACTTTCTTGTTGTATCGTATATTCTATTACAATCAAGGTCTACTTTATGCCAAAAATGATAATCTGTGTCCTTTATAAGGTATTGTGCTCCTCCAGATTTATCATTATTTTGTTTGATAACGTCTACTGATATACCAACCTTATCTGCCATATCTTCTAATAATTCGATATCACCTAACTGTGGATGTTGTGTTTTATACCTATCACAACAACCTTTTATGTAGTTATAATCTATATACCCAGGACATTCTGAAACATAGCATATGTCATCAAATAACATGGACCCGAAATCTGGTAATTGTCTAAACAAAATATCTGAATCAGTTAAAAATATACATTTACCGTCTTGTGGATGTTCTTTTAAGTAATGTTTTACTAAGTGTGGTTTAATGCTTGGAATATATGACCTATTTATTCTAGTATCTTTATAAAAATAAATATTATCTGGATAATCTCTTAGTAACTTTTTTAGTCCTTCACTTGGTTCTTGAGCTCCATTCATTAAACCGAATATTGCTCTACATTTATTAATAATTCCAAATTTCTCAAAATTAAAGAATAGCATTCTTATTTGCCAATGGAAATATGGTACGTCAGGTTGTGCACAGATAAAAATCATATAATCTATTTTTTAAATAAAATTAAATGGTTTCTGACTATAGTAAATAAATTATTAGATAGAAGAATTACAAGATGAACAATCTGTATAAGAAGCATCTATAGTGTGTTGTACTGGTCTGGTAGTAGTTCCTGCGTTATAATAACATTTATCATTAACTTTTATATAGTTAGATGCTGTAGAAGATACTACTATAGAACCGTCCCATGAAGAAATATTTAATTTAGATTCTACTTCGTCTATACGATTGGCAATAGC
>Ga0080013_1000563_pt1 | contig 52309 bp, 60 predicted proteins | sample ETNvirenome_6_85_FD_69236 | JGI IMG/M metagenome (GOLD analysis project Ga0080013, IMG submission 69236) | Marine viral communities from the Pacific Ocean - ETNP_6_85 (SPADES assembly) (version 2) | ecosystem: Environmental > Aquatic > Marine > Oceanic | place: Pacific Ocean | collected 2013-06-19
ATATGCAAAATTTCCAGCTGATACAGCAAAACCATCTTTAATGGTAAATGGAGAAATACTATATGGTGTTGCACGTTTCATTGCTGCTTTATTAAGAGGTGACGAAACAATGGAAGTATGGGATATTACACGAAAAGAAAATATAAATGAACATAAAGAATCTAAACTTAATCCAGAGTTAATGATAGGGGATGAGATATTGGTACTTGATAACAACCAAGGTAAAGGAGCAAGTTTCAACCCACCAAAATTATATACACCTTATGTGGTTATAGGAATTAAACACCCTAACAAATACCAACCAAGTAACGCCCAAACATATTATGAGATAGAAGCTGTAGATATAACAGATGAAGAACGTTTAGGTGAGTTGGTAGCAGGTGGAGGACGTAGGAGATTGACACATCTTTATCCCAACGACACATGGATGTTAAGACCAGGATTTTTAAGGGGAGAATTAAATGAAGATACAGAAATTATAATTAAAGATAAAACTCATAAGTATGATAAGAAAGATTATGAAGATTTTATAAACTACGTTATTAAAGAATTAGACATTGAAACACCTTTTGCTCTACATGTTGAAAAGGAACCAACAGGAGATTATACAGGAGGAACATATAGGTATAAAGGAGGAAGTGAAAGAATAAAAGTAAGAAGCAAAGGTAGAAGTTTGATGGATATCTTAAGGTCTATTGCACATGAATTAGTCCACCATAAACAAAAAGAAGATGGTAAATTTGAGGGGAAAGAAGTAGTAACGGATATTCCTGAAATCGGTGGAGCAATAGAGGATGAAGCAAATGCAATTGCAGGAAGATTGATTAAAAAATATGGAGAAGAAAATGAACATCTTTATGAATCCACATTAAATGAGGGTAGGAAAAATATAAATGAACATAAAAAAACAGAATTAAGTCCAGAGTTAGAAGTAGGTGATATTATAAGAGTAATAGATATAGATAGAGAGGTAGAGAGTAATACACTAAAGTATAATATCCCTTTACCAGAGGTAAGACCAGAAATGTTTGTATCATATGAAGTCGTAGACAAAGAAAGTAATGGTCATAAGTCAAAGTGGCCTTGGCGATACACATTAGTTCCAGAAGGAGAGATTGAAATTACGGGAAGAAACCCGTATGGTGAGAAAAACACTAATATAAAACTATTATACCCTTGGGTATATCAATGGATTTATGCTGACGTACCAATGGCAACTAAGGTAGATAGAAAAACAATTAGTGAACACAACCAACCAGAACTTAGTCCTGATTTAGAAGAAGGCGACATTATAAGAGTGATTGGTATTGACGGGGAACACGCACGTATGCCGGATAGATGGGGAGTTTATGTGGTTAAAACCATTAAACAAGATAATGCCACTCAAGAGTTTTATTATGATATAGTACCTTATCCAGAGCCCGAACTACCCGATGTATTCTCTTTAAGAGATACTCTTTCCATACCAGATAGAAAAACTTTATACCATGGAGATACATGGATTTATGCTGATGTAGATAGAAAAACAATTAGTGAACAAAAACAAGAATTCAATCAACCTTTAACTATGGGTGATGTAATTAGGGTGGTAGATGTTGACAAAGAGAGTACATACGAACTACCTACATACCCATATGACACAGGTAATGCTTCAGGGAATAGTCTGATGACACCCCACCATAGAGGACGGTTACACGGGGATGACACGTACCCAAGACCAATGAAACTTTATGCAGTCATGTCCAAGAGTCTGTACAGAACAAAGGATAGAGACTATGTAAACCCTTATTGGATGCTATGGCCAGTTGATAATGATGGCAAAGTTGAAGCAGTTAAAGATTTCCATGAAATAATTCTGACAGAGAAGGACACTTGGATGACAATAAAGAAACACCACTCGAATATTCCAGGGGATATAGAAGCAAAACAAAAAGAATACGATGATAGTGGAAGGAGTTTTCTATTGCAACCAAAGATAGTGGAACAAGTTATGATGAAGAAGGTAGATATGTTAAAATCAGATATAATCACCTTTTTAACCAATAGATTTATCTTAAGCTCAACTGATTATAGTGAATTAAAAGATAATAAAGGTAACTATTACAGAATTATTGACATGAAAGACCCATATGAACATGTCACATTGTCAGATTTAATAGAACCTGCAATAGAATTTGTATCATCTGGCATAAAATCAGGTGATTTTGAGGAAGAAGATATGAACACAGCGTTAACCGCTATAACGAACTGGGTGTCATTAGAAATGAATCAGAAGAAAGAGCTAGTAAACTAATATTTATATAATAGATGAAAAACTTAATCAGAAAAATATTACGAGAACAAGCCGAACACACACCCCCAAAGGACTTAGAGAGTGAAGATGAAGTAGGTGGATGGAAGAATCCAATCATAGATGATAGCCCAGGAAATGTGCCACCAAATTCGTATATAGGTCAGAAGTATAATTTAGAGACCAAAAGATATTATAAACCAACTATCGCTAAAAATATATTCTTTAAAGCTACACAGATATTATGTAAGATGAAAGATGAGAGCTGGTTTGCTGACAATGAAGATAGAGGTGAAAATCTATATGAAAGGCACAGTGATATGAGTACACCTTTAAAAGTATTAGGGATTGAGAGTGAGGAAGGTTTAGCAGATAAAATATTTTGGGCAGGAAACGATAATAGAGATGGGATATTAGATGGTAGTATAACTAGTTATGACCAGTTATATCTAAGACCTCTTGTAGAGTACAGCGTACCCTTATATGAAAGTGTAAGAGAATACAAAACCATTTCTTGGACACCAAAGGTAGAATGTTATTCTAAGGATGATGCATTGAATACGGTAATATATGATGACGATGACTACTATAATTCATATGAATGGGCTGGTGACCCTTCTTACAATGAAGAGAGTGATGAATGGGAAGGTGAAGGAAGAGAAATAGATGGTGAGACTCAAGTAGTAAAAGTAATATATCCAGCAGAAGAAGGTGGTGAAATCGTTAAAGAATCAATTAACGAAGAAATTGGACCAAGCCCAGTAGAGAATGATATAATAAGTGAATTAGAAGAAACACTATCCAATTGGGAAGCATGTGAAGAAGGAATGGAGGTAGCTTGTAGTTATAGAAATCAAGTCCAAGAAATTATAGACCGATATTCAAGTAAGGGTTTATATGAACATAGAGATACTTTCACTAGTCATTACGATGAACCACAAATAGGGGATAGTGTAGTTAATACAAATCCCGGATGTGTTCATTATAAAAGTGAAGGTGTGATTGAAGATATAAATGACTTACCTGATGATATGGGAACTGCAATATCATATAGAGTTACTAATAATGGTGATAGTTATACGGAAGGAGATGTATTAACTAAAACACCTGACCAGTTAGAATCCCTAAGTTGATTTTTAATGTAAATTAACTTATATTTTTAAAAAAGAAGATGACAAGTAAAGAATTTAGAATGTGGTTAGAAGGGTTTTTAACAACTCTTGATTTAGACAAGATAAATATAAGAAGTGATACCAGCCCAACCTATAATCATCTTACCATGTTAAAGACAATAAATGATAAATTAAAAGAAATAAGTGATGTAGATGAAAGGTTAAGTAATACATTATTAACTGAAACATTTCTTCCTACACCACCACCACCTAATCCATTTGAAATAAAATGTGAAACTAAAAAAGAAGAATAATGAAAGATTGGACTGAAATAACACCACTTAGAATACTAATGGTTATATTAGCTATAGCTCTTATGATATCATTACTACCAAGTTGTACCATATATGAGGGTACTTATAATACAACTAAACATAGTTGTGAATTAATGGATAGAGGTCAAGCATGTCTTTCCGACCACTCCTGTTGTAAAGACGACAGTGATGAAGTATCCTACTGGAGAACCAACTATGCCTCAACAGCTGGACTATATTATTATAACGATATACCTTATTGGGGGTATTATAGTGGGTATTATTACTATTATGGATATAGACATGTATACCCTTGGTGGTACTATTATAATTTTACCCCACCATATTATTATGGAGTGACCACTCATGTACATTGTAACATAGGTAATAGTGGATATGTGTATAGACCAAGAGGGAATTGGAGACATAATAATAAAACCAATCTAACTTATCACCACGATAAGGTTCATAACACCGGTGTAAAGGTTAAGGATAAGTCAAATGTACCAACGAAGTGGAGAGATAAGACTAAGATAAACATTACAAAATCAAATAGGACTAATATAAAAACTAATAATACTTATACAGCTCCTAACAAAAATAGAACTACTATAAAAGTTAATACTAATAAAAGTAATGTGACCAACAAGAACACTAATAAAAATAAAGTGAAGGTTAACACCAATCGTTCTAATACCAATAGAGTAAAAACTAATAGGTCATCAAATACTCGTAACAAATCTCACAATAGAAAACCGAGATAAGATATTTTTAAGGATTAAGTATATCATCTTTAATAATTTTAAAATCTGTTACCTTATCTTGTAAATATGTCATAATATTAGAATCACACCCATCAGGTTCAGGTGGACAACATGGTGGATAATTATTATGGGTCTGATTTGTTAGGAGGTGACTTAAATGTCCACAATCAGGAAATTTATTGAGTGGCCACAACGTTACAGTAATTGCATGTGCACCAAATAAACTAGAAGGGTCAACCTCTTCTAAGTGCCAACATTTATAACCCGTACTTGCCCCTCCAATGTATATATCGGCTCTAAATGCTTGTAGAGAATTACTAATACCTAATTCACCAGGGCCAGTACCTGTAAGTAAAGTCCAAACACTTGTATACATAAGTGGGTCCAGCTGATATCTTTCACTAGGGTCACAACAATTTACAATCATATTAGGATTAAAGGTAGGAGTACCTTGAGGACAACATGGTGTTGTACCATAAACAGGATTAACAAGTGCGGCACAATCGTTTTCTGGATGCATCCATGAACCAGGTGCCTGTAGTGTCCAGTCTGTAACTTCAACAGTAGACATAACAGTCGCGGAATCATAAATAATTTCCCAACAATGAGGGCTGTAAGTTGTTCCGTCAGGTTTATAAAATGTTTGAGGTGTGTCAAAAGTAACAGTCGATAACCAGTAGGCATTACCAGGTATAACTACCCCAGAATTCAGTATACCCATGCACAAACCACAGGTCAGACTAACAGGAAAAGCTTCATACGGTGAACAACAATTTTTTATACCCCATCTATATGCCATAATATATAATATTTATTAATAAATATCATCTCATCTTCTTTAAGTGTATGTTTATACACATTGTTTTATAGGGAATTATTTTATATATTTATCACATATAATTAATAATAGATGAATATAGAAAACGAACCCAAAGTATTATTACTATACCCACCCGAACAAAGATGGCCAGGAATGATGGTGAAACCCAATGGCTCCTTAGCATATCCTGCATTGGGTGGTGCCCTTCGAGAAATTAATTGTCATGTAGAAGTATATGATGCGTGTGTAGGGAATGATGATGACAATATAAATGAATTCTATAAATCTATGGAATTACCCACAGGATTAGTAAGGACCGGAATGAGTGATAAAAGAATATTGGAAGTCGTAAAAGATTTTGATATTATAGGCTTAACCTCCATATTCTCAAGTCAAGAAACAATGGTGTTACATTGTTGTAAAATTATAAAAGAAAAGTATCCAGAAAAATTATTACTTGCTGGTGGGGTGAATGCAAGATGGAGAGCTGATATATTTTTAAATCACGGTTTTGATATCGTCGCAACATCAGAAGCTGAAGAAACCATCCAAACGATAATAGAAATCTATAGACAAGGTAGCAGAGATTGGGACAAAGTCCCACAAATAAAATATACTAAAAACGGAAAAACAGTTAACAATTCCCAAATGGGAAAAGTAATTATGAATTTGGACGAACTTCCGTTTCCTGCATGGGACTTACTCCCTAATGAAAGATATTGGAAAATAAGAAGAGGCCATGGAGTATCATTTGGTAAAGACGAAGAAGTAAAATATGCCTCAATGATGACATCTTTGGGATGTCCTTTTGCTTGTAGCTATTGTCATATAGGAAAAGAAATCGAAGGGTCCCTAACCCAAGAAATAGGAAGATTTAGGATAAAGTCGGATGAAAGAGTTATGGAAGAATTATTATATCTAAAAAATGAATTAGGTGTTAAACAAGTATTCATAGAAGATGATTCTTTATTTGGTAGAAAAAAAAGAGCAATAAGATTATTAAAGAAAGTTATAGATTTGGATTTAAGGTTAATGGATATAAATGGGATTAATATTATTCATTTATTAAAGAAAGGAAAACCAGATTTAGAAGTTATAGAGTTAATGGGTGAAGCTGGGTTTACCGACTTTTCTTTTCCATTTGAATCAGGTAATGCTAGAATTCTTAAAAAATGGTCCTCAAATAAATGGGATATAAATAATACAGATGTAAAAGGATTAATTGAAGCATTGAAAAAGAATAATATACGGATGGATGGAAATTATATTATTGGATTTCCTGATGAGACACGTGAAGAAGTTATGAAGACTATAGAGTTTGCTAAACAAAACGCTGAATGGGGAGTAGATACCTCAGGATTTTTTATATGTATGCCTCTTCCTGGTACCTCTATGTTTGATTATTGTATGGAACACGGTCTTTTAGATAAAGACTTTGATATTGATAGGATGAATTGGAGAAAAGTAAACATGATAAATACTCCAGTACCACCAGAAGAATTAGAAATAATAAGGGATAACGCATGGGAAGAGATTAATTCAGATGAGTGGAAGAAGAATAGAAAAGGATTGATTGTTGCGGACCCGGAGACTGGACAGCCTTCTAAATGGAAAAATCATCCTCTTGATGAATAAAGTAAAAAATTGTAAAATAATATCTACATATTTTGGAATAAGACGACACTATCCTTATGATTGTGAAGATACAATCCAAGTACTTAAGGACTCAATTCAAAATGAAATAGATTTAGACCCAGGAGTAGATAATCTTGATGTTATTTTAGTAAATCATGATTGTGGAGTAGAAAAAGGGAATAAATTCTTAGAATCTCTAGACGGAAAAGAAATTTTTTGCGGTAAAATAAGAGTAATTTCCAGAGAATGGGATAAAGGAAAAGGAATATCCTTGGGGTCATTTGATTATGCATTTAAAGAATTACAGGACGAGTACGATTATTGGTTCTTTCAAGAGGACGACTATAAACTAGTTAAAAAAAATTATTATGACAACGGAGTAAAAATTTTAAAAGAGAATTCATTAGTAGGCTTTGTAGGTTATGATATGGGGAGTACCATCTATGATGTTAAACACCAACAGATAGGACCCTTACGATGGGCACAGATAATTTTTTACATACCTATTTTACTATGGGGGTACGGAAAATATTTAAAACGCTATAATAAAATTATAAGGGAAGCTATTTATTTAATAAAAAGAAAAAAGTTATTTTGTGCAGGTGGAATGATGGGGTTAACAACTCAGAAAAATCTAAAAATGGTGGTGGAAAAATGTGGTAGACTACCCCACCCAAAAGTACCCAATCCCCAACATAAAAAAAGATTTAAACAACCACCAAAAACATATAAGGGTTACGGAGTCCTTCTTTATTATTTGAAAACTTTTTTTTATTATAACAAATACATAACGGGGTATTTTTTATATGCAGTATTAGGAGAAATAGAGTTTACCAGAATATATTACGATTTGGGATTAAGAATTGTATCTTATCCTGACTATAAACATTTAATATATTCTTACAAAAGAAAGAGATTTAAATAAAAAATAATTTACATATTGGGTAATTTAAATTACCTTTAAAAAAAAGAATAAAGATGAATGATAATAATTACGTACAAGAATTAAGAAAAGACATTAAGGTCATAAAAAAAGATTTAAGAGCAATTAGTATAAAAACTAGAGCCATGGCACGTGTCCTGAAAAGTAATGAAGAAAAAGACACCAAAAGTAAAAAAACCTCAAAAGTGAATACATCACATAAGACGGAAGAAAAAACATCTTGGTTAAATACATTAGTTAAAAAATTTATTGCTTGGATAAGATAATAAAAAATAAAGGTGTATAAAGAAGTTTTTATTAGAGGCTATTACAGGAAAAGTGGTGTTTTTGTAAGTCCACATATTAGAAAAATAAAAATAAAAGGATATAGAGGAAATAGAAGGACAGTTAGGTCCTATAATTCAGCAGATAAAAATCAACTAGTCTTTGATTTCTCAGGCTTTACAATAGATAGATGAAAACAATAATTTGTGATATAGACGGTACCATTTTTAAATACTTGGGAGGAACACCTGAAGTAATGAATGGGAGAGTGGAACCACTTCCAGGAGTAATCCAACAAATAGGTAGATGGGAAATGGAAGGTTGTAAGATAATTCTTATGACTGGAAGGAGAGAATCTTTAAGAAAAAAGACAGAGTATGATTTGCAAAGATTTGGAATCCCTTATGATATTTTATTAATGGGTTATGCAGATTCAGGAAGAGTAGTAATTAACGATGAAGGTAGTGTAGTAAAAGCACATGCTGTTTCTTTAAAAAGAGATACAGGTTTTAAAGAGTATGATTGGAGGGAAGTAGGGTTAACAAAAATGAAATTTAAATGATAACATATACAATAGAAACATTATACCATTTTAGTTGTCAGAAATGTAAAAAATGGTGGACTATAGGAGACCCATTTTGGGCATCTTATAAAACAATGAGTTGTCCTCATTGTGGTAAAGAAAGTAAATTAGAAAGAACAGGAATCACACCAGGTGCTGGATTTTCTGATGAAAAATAAAACGAATAAATAAAAAACAAAAACTATGGGATTTAACAAACGATATATTGATAAAGAATTAATAGTCACTACATTTAGTAAGGAAGGTATGTTTGGACTAAGAGATTTATTCGGCTTACCAGACGGACTAACAGGATTAGGAAGAGTAGACGCAATAATCACTCAAGATGAATTCAGTAGTAAAGTTGTTAAAGCTTATCAAGAAGGAAGAGAAAATGATGTAGCTTTAGACATTACCGATGAAATAGTGAAACAAAGATGAAAAAAATATGGACAGTATGGAAATTCACTGTAGGGTCTTTTAGCGATGAAAGAACAAAAGACCATGATAATACAGTAGCAATAATAAGAACTGTTATTGTAGTGGTAAATGTCCTTACTTGCTTAATGATAGTAGCAAACATAATACATAATTGGTAATATGAAAATTAAAAATGAAAGTTTAACATTCGATGATGTATTATTAATACCTCATTATTCAGAGATTTTACCATCAGAAGCTTCGATTAAAACAAAATTTAGTAAAAATATAGAATTAAACATCCCAATTGTATCCGCTGCAATGGATACCGTCACAGAAGCGTCGATGGCAATCGCTCTTGCAAGAGAAGGAGGAATTGGTGTAATCCATAAGAATATGGATATATTGGGCCAGGTTAATTTAATTAAAAAAGTTAAGAGGTCGGAGAATGCAATTATTAAAGACCCAATAACCATTGATGAAGGCAAAACAGTTGGTGCAGTGAAGGATTTGATGAAGGAGTACAATATAAATGGCATTCCAGTTGTAGATGAGAAGGGTGCATTAAAAGGAATTATTACCGCAAGAGATTTAAGATTTGAAACAGACCACGGAATAATGGTAAAAGATATTATGACTAAAGAACTGGTGACCACATCCATGGAAGAATTTGATTTAGAAAAAGCCGAAGATATTTTGAGAGAAGAAGGAATTGAAAAGTTACCAATCATTAAGGACAATAAATTAGTAGGGTTAATTACCTATAAAGATATTATAAAAATAAAAGAAAAACCTAATGCCTGTAAAGATAAATACGGAAGATTAAGAGTGGCCGCAGCAATAGGTATAACAGAAAAAGATATGGAAAGAGCCCTATCACTTATCAAAGCAGGTGTAGACGCTTTAGTAGTAGATACCGCTCATGCACACTCAAAAAAAGTAGGAGACAGTGTTAAACAGTTAATAGATTATACTACTGATAGAGGATTTGATGTTGATATTATTGTAGGAAATGTAGTTACTGCTCAAGCTGCAAGTTATTTAATGGAATTAGGTGTTGACGGTATAAAAGTAGGGATTGGTCCAGGTTCTATTTGTACTACTCGTGTAATTGCGGGAATAGGAGTCCCACAACTTAGTGCAATTATGAATGTATATAGTGTAACGTTAGGAAAAATACCAATTATAGCAGATGGAGGAATTAGATTTACTGGGGACATCACCAAAGCATTAGCAGCTGGTGCAGATACAGTAATGATAGGTTCCTTATTAGCTGGCACAGATGAAGCACCAGGCGAAACTATTATTTTTGAAGGTAGAAAGTTTAAAGGTTATAGGGGAATGGGGTCAATAGAAGCTATGAGAGAAGGGTCAGCAGATAGATACTTCCAAAGTACATATGATGTGGGTAAATTAGTAGCAGAAGGAGTGGTAGGAAGAGTTCCTTATAAGGGCACTGTATATGAAGTAGTTACACAATTTATAGGAGGATTAAAAGCAGGAATGGGTTATTGTGGAACCCATACATTAAATAAATTAAAAAGGTCAACATTCACTAAAATAACCACTATGTCGGTTAGAGAAAATCATCCACATGATGTATCAATAGTAACCGAATCCCCAAATTATTCCAGATAAGTAATGGAGATACTATTAAAATGAAATAAAAGAAACAATAATATGAAGAAAATAGAAATAAGAGTAGGTGGTAATGGACACGAAATAACTCGTAGTAAATTCACTTGTGAGGAATTAAATAAAATTAAAGATTACTGTATAAAAAATGATTATGATATGGAATCCGTTTTAACCAATGACTTGGAGGATATATTTGAAGAGCGAGGTCAGTGGTATGACTGTGACGACCTAGGACATTTTATGGGAGGTAATTTAAGTTGTACCTTATATGTGACCGTAGATGATGAAGAATATGAATTTGAGACAGATGATGCAAAAATTGAGATGGTCTCAAAAGATTATCCCGAATTTAGTGGAGGTACAATGGTAAGTTTTATAACCTGGGAAAAAGGAACATTGGATACATGTGACTTTGAGATTGGTGATGATGAGGAATTTGACATAAAGAAATTAAAATTAGTTGTTAATCAGATTGAGACTACCGATAGTGTTTTCGACCTTATACAAGAATTAAATTATGATGGTGAACCATTAAATGGTGATGGATTTTCAGATACAAGTGGAAAAGCCTTCGATGTAGAAATAGATGAATGTGATGAAGAATAATTATATACTAGTATTGAAAAGTGGGTGGTTTGCACACCCCAGTCTAAGAGATTCATCTAACGTCGTATTCAAAACACAAGCAAATACGCTTAGTGAAGCAAAAGAGTATTTTGTAAAATTAAAAAATTTATCTGAAGAAAAGTTTGATGAATTATTCATTGTAACAGAAGAATACAGAAACGAGAATAAAAAATAAGAATATATAAAAATTATGGCAAAAAGATTAAAAGGAGTTATATTAGCAGGAGGGACCGGTAGTAGGTTATTCCCCCTAACCAAAGTAACGAATAAACATTTATTACCAGTTTATGATAAACCTATGATTTTCTATCCTTTAGAGACATTAAAAAAAATGGGATGTAAAGACATTATGATTGTTTCTGGAAGAGAACATTGTGGTGACATCCTTAATCTTTTAGGTAGTGGTAGAGATATGGGACTAAAACTTTCGTACGAGATTCAAGACGACGCAGGAGGTATTGCTCACGCTCTAAGTTTGACAGAAAGATTTGTAGGGGTCTCCAATGTAGCTGTATGTTTAGGTGATAATATATTTGATGATGATATTAATTTAGAAGATTTTGAAAAGGGAGCAAGGATATTCTTAAAAACTGTACCAGACCCTGAGAGGTTTGGTGTAGCAGAACTAGAAAAAGGAAGTGAGTGCAAAGTATTATCCATAGAAGAAAAACCTAAACACCCCAAGTCAAATTTCTGTGTCACAGGTTTATATGTTTATGATAAGGAAGTATTCAACTATATTAAAAATCTAACTCCCTCCGATAGAGGAGAATTAGAAATCACTGATGTTAATAATTTTTATGTTAGAGATGGGTTAATGACATGTCAAATACTAGAATCATGGTGGTCTGATGCTGGTACTTTCGACAGTCTTTTAAAAGCATCATCATTAGTTGCAAATCAAAAATTATGTACATGTCCAGTTAAAAAATCAGAACCACTACCACAAGTAGGAGCTATGGGGGAATTTGGTAGTAGTAAGGTAAGTGATAGATAATATAAAGATGAAAAAAAGTTTATTAACACATATATGGGGAATATTATCAGGATTTGGTATAATGTTTGCAATCTTATCTTGGGGCCAAGAAAGTGAACTATTATCTTTTGTAAAAGCACAAAAAGGAGTATATGCTCTACTAATAGGATTCTTCTTATATAAAATATTCTTTAGAAATATAGAAGAATAATGAAAGAACAAAAATTACCTAAATGGTTCGATGGAGAACTATATGAAAAAGGAGATGAGGTAACAAACCGATTCTCAGGTGAGAAATATACTCTAACTGCATTAGAACTGTCAATGTATGATTTTATTATGGGGGCACAAATAGTGTTGGAGATGGGAATGATAGATAAACCTAAAATAGTTGAAGACCTAAGAAAGGGGTTAGATTGGTTTAGGACAAATAATAATAAGGCATATATGGCCTTATTAGATTAAAAAATAAAGAAAATGAATAGACCTTTAATGTTTATGAATAATAATTTAATAGTAGAACAACTAAAAACCTCAGTGTGGGAAAAATATCAAGAAGTAAGAGCGTGCGATTTTCAAGGATGGTATAAAGGATTGAGCCCAATCGAACAAGCAGCCTGGGATGTGAAATTTGACGAAATACAAGAAAATGAAAAAAAATAATTATAGACCACTACCAAAGGAGTTATATATTGGAATGTCCAATATAGAAGGAAATGGAGTATTTACTACCGAATTTATAGAAAAAGGGAGAGAGTTAGGAATTTCTCATGTAAAAGATACTAGTGGTAATTTCGACCGAGATTTAATCAGAACTCCAGTAGGAGCTTTTGTTAATCATGATACAAAAAAAGCAAATTGTGAGATATATGAATGTGAAGAATATATAAAGATGAGAACGATAAAAGATATTAGACCAGGTGAAGAACTCACATTAAATTATACTTTATATAAACCTTGTAATTATTTAAACTAATGAACTCAAAAAGAATATTAGAAGAACAAATAATAATGACCATCAAAACGGTAGAAGACCCAGAGACACCAGTTAACATATACGAGCTAGGTTTAATATATGATATCGATATAAAAGACGAAGTTGTTTTGAAAAGTAATAAAGGACATGATATTGAAATAGAAATGACATTAACTTCACCCAACTGTCCTGTAGCAGAAAGCTTGCCAGAGGAGGTTAGAATAAAGGTTGAAAATTTGGAACGAGTACATAAGTGTAAAATAAATATAGTTTTTGACCCACCTTGGACAGTAGATTATATGAGCGAAGAAGCAAAATTAGAAATAGGAATACTCTAAATTAATAATGGGTGCAAAAAAGAAAAAATCAAAAAAGATGTCCACTCATAAACGAAAAAAACGTTTAAGAAAAAATAGACATAAAAATAAAAAATAAATTGTGGGATTAAATTGTAAAATTATTGCTGTTTATTTTGGTGCCCGAAGAACTTATCCCTATACCTACCAGGACACAATGAAAATTCTGAAGGATTCCATCCAAACTGAAATAGAATTGGACCCAGGAGTTGATAATCTTGATACTATATTGGTAAATCATGACTGTGGGATTAAAGAAGCTAATGATTTTTTAGATTCTTTTGATGGTGTGAAGACATTTGCTGGTAGAATAAGAGTATTTCATCGTCCGTGGGGGAATGGAGCAGGAATGTCTCCCGGAAGTATAGATTATGGATTTAAATTATTAAGAGATGAATATGATTATTGGTTTTTCCAAGAAGATGACTATAAAATAGTAAAAAAAGATTATTATAAAAAAGGTATAGAAATATTAGATAATAGAGAGGATGCGGCATTTGTAGGGTATGATATGTTTCACATGAAAACGTTTGAGCCTAATGGGTATGGAGAAAAACTACTAAAATGGATTTTTCAGTTACCTATTATAATATGGGGATATAAAGAATATCTTCGTCAACATAACTATGTAATAGATAGTATGGTGTCTTTAAGAAAAGCAAATGAGTCTCCATATGGAGGAGGGATAATGGGTATTACACATAAAAAATATCTAGATAAAGTTATTTATTTAAAAGGAAAATTACCTTATCCAGAAATTTCTAATCCTAGACATAAAAAGAAATTTAAGAAATTTAGTAAAAAGAATGTATGGAACATAATCATAACATTTTTTGTATATAATAATTATATAACCTGGTACTGGTTACATATAGTTTTGGCGGAAATAGACTTTACCAGAATATATTATGATATAGGGTATAGAATAATTCCTTATCCCGACGATAATAAACTGGTATACTCTTATAAAAAAGGAGATATAAAATAACAAATATTGATTAATATTTAAAAATAACTTATATTTAAAATAAAAAGAAAGATGGCTAAAAAAAGAAAACTCAACTCAAAAAATCCTAAATACTGGCCAACCGTTAAAGAGGACACACACGAAATTAAAGAAAAAAGATTACTTTGTAATGTGCAGGTAAGAAATTGGGAGGGAAAAGCAATAGAAGGAAAAACCATACCAGTGTACGGTGTATGGTATAAGTAATAAATTTAATTATGAAAAAATGGTCAAGTAATATTGAAAAGAAAATAATTTCTAAAGAGAATACTTACAAAGGTAATAATCTAAGAATATTTATAGATATGGATGGTGTTTTATCAAATTTTGATAAAGCAGCTAATGAACATTCTGATGCTGGAAAAAAGGGCCATAGACCAGATTTAGTTTTAGACTTTTCAACATTTGACACTATACCAGGGGCAGTAAATGCTGTAAAAGAACTTGCTGAAATGGGTCATGATTTATTTATTGCAACAACACCACCTTGGAACCATCCAAGTGCGTGGGGGCAGAAAAGAGATTGGGTTGAAAAACACTTTCCAATACTAAAAAGAAAAATGATATTAACTCACCGTAAAGATTTACTTATAGGAGATATCTTGATTGATGATTCAAAATGGAGGGGACAACCTGATTTTGAAGGGACGTGGTTTCATTTTGGTAAAAACGGAATGGACTGGAAGTATGTTGTAGAAGGAATTAGAAGTATAATGGATGTAAAAAAAACGTGGGTAAAATCAGACGAACCTTTTAAAAAAGGTGAGTTTTTACCCCATAATCTTAAAAATAAAAAATAAAAATAGACAATGAACCAAGAAGAAAAAGCTAAAAGATATGACTGGTTATTAAACCACGCTCAACAAATAGAAAGACAAATCAATAGGGTAACTAAATTACCACTAGAGGAAACTTTACAAGATTTAGACAGTAAAGAATATTCTCCTGATAACCAAGCAAAGATAAATTCCCTTAAACAACAATTAGAAAGAATAAACGAAGAAGTAAAAGCATTAATGCGTGGACTCTAATAAACCTATAACAGCGACTGTAGTTAATACTATTTGTGGTTTTGAAGATAGCACTATTTTTGAAGGAACGAAAGTAGAGGTATTAGAGATATGGAATGATAGTAAACGTGTAAAAGTTAAATGTCCTCGAAAGTATATTTATGTTTTAGGGAGAGAAGATATAAAAATAGATTAAAAAATGAATAAGAACCAAGGCAAATCACCACCACAATATAGAGATAGTGCAATGTTTGCATTTATTGGGTTTATCGGCATACTTGGATTATGTCTCATCATGGTTATAGCGTCTGCTATTCCAGGATGTAAAGAATTTAATCAAAAGGTTTCAGATGGGATAGGCAATGACCCCAGACCAGCAAATCATTTATTTAATTATACATACCCAAGTTTTTATGATACTTTAACAGCACAAGATTCATTAGAATTAAAAGAACCTGATGCAATATATTATGATACTATTAATGATGATATGAGGGACATAGATATGGATTGTGGGGATAAGCAACCCATTCCCAAATATGAGAGTTTTTATGATGTTCCAGCAAGTACAGATAGTCTTATAATTGTGGATGATATATTATATAGAAGAGGGAGAGAGAAATGGATACCTGTGTACCCAGATGAATATGTAATGTGGATTAGTAGTAATGGAGATACGATATGGGAATAGTAGGAATAATAACAGTACTTGGAGTAGGTATAGCAATTGGAATGTATATATCTAGTCAAATAGATAAAAGACTATAATGAGATTAAGAAATAAACATGATAGGGACCGAGCCTGGGAAAGAAAACATCTAGAAGAGCGCATACGCTATTTAGAACAACAAATTGGTGCACACACTAGATTAGATGGGTGGACCCTAGAAGGACATAAAGAAGAGTTAAAAGAAATAAAAAAAGAGTTAAAAGATATAGACACTAAAATAGATTTAGAATAAATGTTTTTATGGGAGAGCAAGATAAAATATTAAACGAAGTAACTAGTGCCGATTACAAATACGGTTTTACAACTAATATTGAATCAGATACCATTCCCAAGGGGTTAAGTGAAGATGTGGTGCGTATTATTTCTGCAAAGAAAAACGAGCCCGCATGGATGTTAGAATACAGACTAAAAGCTTACAAAGCATGGTTGGAAATGGAGGAACCTGAATGGGCAAACATTCATTACAACAAACCCGATTATCAAGATATAATCTATTATTCTGCTCCAAAACAAAAACCTGTTTTAGATAGTTTGGATGATTTAGACCCAGAAATGAAAAAGATGTTTGATAAATTGGGGATTTCCATCGACGAGCAAAAAAAATTGGCAAATGTGGCAGTGGATATTGTAATGGATTCTGTTTCGGTTGTTACTTCTTTTAAAGAAACATTAGCTGAAAAAGGAATTATTTTTTGTCCTATCTCTGATGCCATTCAAGAATACCCAGAATTGGTTAAAAAATATTTAGGAACAGTTGTCCCATATGGAGATAATTTTTTCTCAACACTTAATTCAGCAGTTTTTTCTGATGGCTCATTTTGTTATATTCCAAAAGGAGTAAAGTGCCCTATGGAACTTTCTACTTATTTCAGAATTAATGAAGCTGGAACAGGGCAATTCGAAAGAACCTTACTCATAGCTGATGAAGGTTCTCAAGTAAGCTATCTGGAAGGCTGTACAGCTCCAATGCGAGATGAAAACCAATTACATGCTGCAGTTGTAGAGTTAATTGCTATGGATGATGCAGATATAAAGTATTCAACCGTACAAAATTGGTATCCAGGAAATGCTGAAGGAGTTGGGGGAGTATTCAACTTTGTAACCAAAAGAGGAATTTGCTATAAAAACGCAAAAATCTCTTGGACACAAGTAGAGACAGGTTCAGCTATAACTTGGAAATACCCTTCTTGTATTTTGAAGGGAGATAATTCTATTGGAGAGTTTTTCTCGGTAGCGGTCACCAACAATTTTCAACAAGCCGATACAGGAACAAAAATGATTCACTTAGGAAAAAACACTAAAAGTACAATCATTGCAAAAGGAATATCAGCAGGGAAAAGTAATGGAAATTACAGAGGATTAGTGCGTATTGCAAAAGGAGCTACAAACTCACGTAACTTCTCGCAATGTAATTCTCTTTTGATGGGGGATAAATGTGGTTCACACACCTTCCCATATATTGAAGTAAAAAACAATTCTTCCCAAATAGAACATGAAGCAACCACCTCAAAAATTGGGGAAGACCAGATTTTCTATTGTAATCAAAGGGGAATTGGGACAGAAGCAGCTATCGCATTAATTGTAAATGGTTATTGCAAGGACGTGTTACAGCATTTACCAATGGAGTTTGCAGTAGAAGCAAAAAAACTATTAGATATTAGCTTAGAAGGAAGTGTAGGATAAAAAGGAAATATGAGAATCCAAATACCCCCTCAAAATAATTCCTTCAATTGCAAAGTAATCACCACATATTTCGGTAAAAGATTCTCTTATCCTGAGAATGCTCACGACACCATAGAAATGTTAAAGGATAGCATTCAAAATGAAATCAATTTAAATCCTGGAGTAGATAATTTAGATATTATTATTGTTAACCATAATTGTGGTGTAAAAATAGGTAATGATTACCTCAATAGTATAAATGGCTTAAAAACCTATTGTGGGACAGTGAAAGTTATTCATAGACCATGGGATGATGGGAGAGGAATTAGTTTAGAATCTATGGGTTATGCTTTTAATATGTTTAACAAGGTATACGATTACTGGTTTTTCCAAGAAGATGATTATAAAGTATGTGAGGAGAATTATTATCTTAATGGCATCAATATGTTAAAAGATAATATAGCTTTCATAGGTTACGATACAGATATATGGAAAGATTTAAAACAAAACGGCAATAAGATTAAAAGAAAATTAAATTTAATAAAATATCTTACCACCCTCCCAAAGCTATTTATATACGGATTCAAACATACAAAAAAATTTATTAATATAATAAATAGTGCTATCTACACCCTCAATCAAGGGGATATTCCATTTTGTCAAAATATGCTAGGTATGACACGTAGAAAATACCTCCAAGAAGTAATAAATTTAAAAGGAACCTTACCATACCCAAACATAAACCACAACAGACAAAATGGGCTTCAAATAAAAAATCCATTTCAAATAATAAAATGGGGTGTGAATTATGTTACATGGTATGTTTCTGCCTTTATATTCGGAGAAGTAGAGTTTACACGAGTATATTATGATTTAGGGTATAAGTTAAAGAATTATGACCACACACATAAAGTGGTACATCAATATAAAGAAAATAGTATTTAATGGAGAGTAACACTCAAAAAAGAAAACGAATAAAGAAGGACGAATCCAAAAAAATATATGAGGACGTAAGGTGGCTCATAGTTTCTCCTTTTACTCTAGAAGCAGTTAGGTTATATGGTTCTAACACCAAATGGTGTTTCAATGGAACATATAAAATACACGCTCGATTGTTCGAGGGATACATAACTTCAGGGGCACTCTACTTTATAATAGATAAGAGTAAATCCTCAAGAGAAGATAAATATCGTAAAGTCGGTTTGCAGAAGAACTGGGACACCAAAGAAGTATGGAATGACGCAACCAATACACACCTAACCCCGAAAGAGATTTCATCCTTTAAAGATAGATTAAATCCAGAGATACTAGAATCAATTTATGATGACTGGAATTACCTGAAACCAACTTACATTGAAAAAATTCATCTCAACCCTATATCTATTATAAAAAATTACTCTAATAATAATCTAACCAAATACTTTTTTAAGGTTCTGGTTAAATATGATACAACACCACGACTCTTATTCTTGTTATTGTTTATTAACTTCTTAATAGCTTTTCCAGGCCTCGTATTACTTTTTTTGTTTAAGAGAATATGGTGAGCAATACCCAAAAAGTAAAAAGAATAAAGAAAGAAGGTGCCGAAAAAATATATGAGGATGACAACCACATATATATAGAGACCCATTCAAGGGTAAATAAGGAACATTTCCGGTTAGTTTTCGTATAATAATATAGACACACACTACTAACCTTTAATACCTATATTACCATGACAAAAGACCTTATCACTATCATCGACAACATCAAATACCTAAAGACTTGTTTAGATTTAACTGAAGCACACATCACGTGGGGTACTCAAGACGTTAAAAAGAAGTATAGAGGGATAAAACAAAACATTCTTAAAAAGATGAGAGAAGAAAGAGTATATAAAAAACTATACACTACAATACTAAACACACCAGTTATAGAAGAAGAACCAACTGAGTATCAATTCACACCAAAACCATCCACATTCAATATATTCAATAGTTTATCACTATACTAAGGTATATCATCTGTAAATCCTCATGTTTATTCCCCCTTACACTTCGTTTCAGGGTTAATCGTTCGGTCCACTACGTTCCCCTCACTTAAACATTCAGATTAACATATAATATCCCCCCCCTAATAATCTCATCACTAAGGGACCACTTAAATGACACTATATGGGTATAAACATAATACTCCCATAATGGTGTATACACACTATACATTAGTATAGATATAATACCCATACTACATAACTCATACATATAGGTTTAACTCTTTAACCCCTGCAAGGGGTTATGCTATAAAAACACTATACTATCAGAGTATTTTATACGGTCATAACTTATATGGTCCCATAATTAAGGGACTGACTATATGACACATTTTATTCTGCTATATAAACCCACAATATAATGACACCATACGGTGTCTGTTGAAGGGTTTAATCTTGTCCCCCCGAGGTCCTATATGTTTTAAAAAAGATAGTCTTTTAAAACGAATATAAGGTATACTGAGAGGTATTTTAAGTCCCTTAAACAACCTGTAAATTAGTGTGTTCCTCTAACTACCCTATCTATCGTATACTATCTACCACTTTATACCACTAATTCCCACTCTATTACATCTCTATAATTCCTTATAAGGGCGTTCTGTACGGTGTTTCTTACTATATAACCTATAAACTGTAGTGTTAGATACACTTCAAAAGCCATCAAAGTCTCTGACCCCTTTGCGAGGCGTCCCTGACATACTGTCATAGTTACCTAAATTCCATAAAAGTTACTAACAAAATTCCCCCTGACACATTGTCAGACGGGATTCTAATAAATTATTAGCGGGGACCATAATGGGGGTTTATGTACCACTTATCAACAATGACACATAGTCATGGGAATAATTAGGCCATGTCAAATAAAAGTTGTACCTTTGCAGGGCGGGAGGGATGGTATGCGATAAAGGGAACGACATTGTCCCAATAAAAAACCCCCACTAATGTGAGGGTCGGGGGATATATAGATGGGCTCAGGGCCTCGGATTGTTACATTCCTGGGGTAGGTTCCAACTTAATGGTTCCAATCTTAATCTCACCAGAGATACCAACATGTTTAAGGAAGTTACGTAGTTCAGTACTAACACGTTCATTATTACCATAGCTGTACTCATCACTCAATAAAGCGTATCTTACTTGTCGTCTTGGTTCTCTAGGATTCCACTGTAGAGTGTAAGACCATTCACCATGTGTCCCAACACAATCTCTGAGGATAGGGTTAAATCTTTTATCTACTCTCTCTTCAGCTGTGAGACGGGGACCATTACGTTTATCCTTCTTAGTGACATGGCTAGTGGTGTATGCAGAACAAACAATATTGATTACGGTCTTGTACCAGTCTTTACCTACAATTGGGTCTTCATCACCATACTCCTGTTTAACATTAGTGATACGATAGTTGTAGGTCGTACTCTTAGTCCCCCAGTTCCTTACTGTGGAGGTAAACCTTTTGTCCCGAAGGAGCTTTCGTAGTTGTTTGTTCTTAATGTTTCTCATACTATAGTATACGTTAAATGTGATATAATTGTTTCGTACTACAAAGATAATAAAAAGAAATGACACTACCAATATATTCCTGTGGGATGTTCAGTGTGCCCTTATTTAGAATCATTCTAAAAACACAGAGCAATAACAATAGCACAATAATCACATAGCCCCCTATATATAATATCCCTATAGGGAAGGGAGGGGGCCATATATAATATACTCAATTTAGCCCCCATGTATACCCCATATATGGGACCCCCTGCTTTAGCCCCCTATTTGTGGGGGGCTCCCCCCCGCTCCGTATCCCCTCTTACTTATGTGTTTTAGCGGCGCCTAAAAGGGGGTCAGAGCCTTAAGTAAAATAAAAGCGTTTTTATAATTTAGATAGTATATGTCTCTAAAAAATTTCTACAAAAAAATTTAGATATTAGATATTTATGGGTAGATAAAATTTGATAATATGAATATAGGTATTGATTTTCACGACGCTATTTCTGCGTTTCCAGAATTTTTTAAAACATTAATAGCTAACTGGAAAGGTAAAGTTTACATTATAACCGGAACTCCCGCATCTAAAAGATATGATACAATACAACAACTTTTCGCTCTGAAAATATATCCTCGTGTACATAATCCCGAATATGAATATCCATATCAATATGATGGATTACTCATGGGATTTGAATATAAAAAAGAAGAAATGACAATGGAACACTTTCAAAAGATGAAGAAACATAAACTTAAATTAATTCAAGATAATGATATTAGCATTTATTTTGATGATAACCCTTTCTATGTAGATTATTTACGAAACAAGGGTATATCTGTATTTCAACCAATATTGAGCGATAAATATATTGATAAGTTTTCTAAAAAGGACAAATATTTTACTTGTCACTTTCAAAGAGACCAATTTAATTATTTAACGAAATGGATACATTAATTGGTACAATCATTTTAGGAGCCCTTTTTATTGTGGTAATATATTGGATGGTAAAAGCTAAAAAAAATTTATAGAAATTTTTTAGGAAATTAGAAGTATTTATAATAAAAGAATATCATGATTATATCAGAACAAGAAAAAAACAGAATTAGAGGTTTACACAATATTAAAGAACAAGAGGTCCCAACCGACTCGTCTGGAAACGTTATAGAACCTAACCCACTACTTAAAAAGAGTAAAGAAGAAATAGTAAAGGATATCTTAGTAGACTCAGAAGCATTAAATCAATATCTATTGGATTTACAAAGTGGTAAAATTACAAAAACCTGGTTGTCACACGATAATGCCACAACTCAGGAGATAAAAAAACAATTAGTTACAGACTTAACAACTAGGCAAACAACTTTGAATGATAGTATAGGAACACTCCTAACTTTTTTAGACTCTTAAAATCATATATAAGATAATTAATTAGAGGTCCTTTTTTGGGACCTTTTTTTATTATATGATTCTTCTTATTCTTTTTTTTGCACTTTATACTATTAATACCCCGTGGCAATACGATTATAGGGGATTCTGGATAAACTCCCTCCAACCCCCCGAAGGGGCAAAACCCCCATTTCCTTTTTAGAAACATTTGCACTCTTCAACATGCACAATAATCTGTATAGTGTGTTATTTTTTTACTATATTTATTACTATGAAAACAATGGATATAATATTTAACGATGAGGACCACCATAATGAATTACTTGACGACCTTACAATTTGGTGTCAGGAACATAGCATTCCTACAGCTAAGGTTATCCTTAGTGTGATGGAGGACAATGTTGATGGGATTGACTATTATGTTATTACCGTTAATAAAACTCTCTTTGGTTATCTAATGTGGAAGGAGTATGGTATGAACAAACAGTATGGTCGTGAGGGTTGGAATCGATATATTGAATCTAGCTATAACTGTGAGATAGTTTAATCTATGGCAATCACAATGTTTCTTTCCATAGCCCTATTAATCTACTTAGTCTTTAAGTTTATATTTTGGGTTATAGACAAGTTAGGGGAATAGAGCGTAAGTATAGCATCTGAGCACCGGCCGAACCGGACACCGACTTCGTCGGACCGGCGGAACCGGGACCCGTCCCTTTTATACCCCCCCCTTTTTATATAGTCACTTATATTTATAATAAACAATAATGTTATGGGAAAGAAAATTAAATTAACAGAAACTGAATTAACTAGATTAATCGAAAAGATTGTTAGTGAACAAATAGATGATAAGGATGTTATATTGGAAAGATTGCTAGTTGAATCACAGAGATTAATGAGATTTATTGCGGACAGTCGTAGTGGTAAGGGTGCTTGGAGTAATGAAGATTTATCTAGTATACAAGAAAATATAAATACTGAAATAACAAACTATTTAAAATAAACAAATAATACTATGGGAAAGAAAATTAAAATAACGGAATCAGACTTAGTGGGTATGATGAAGGTGAAGATATAAGTTTACCATATGAGGTAATTAATGATACTGTAGTATTTGAGGCAGCTCCAGTTATAGGTAACAAATAAACGAAAAATGAGTCATAAAGTTTTTATTCGTCACACTTACATTTATAAATGTTCTAATAAAAAATGTGAAGAAGAATGGAAGGTTAATGAAGCAGAGCAATTAGAAAAATTACATTGTCCTTATTGTGGAAAAAAAGATACTGTGGAATATATCTTAGTAGACCAGAGAAAAAAATATCAAAGACATTGGATTGGAGTATAACTATTTAGACTCCCATTTTCTAAGGGCTTTATCGTTAGGCCACCCAACAGGTAACTGACAATCTCTACAAACCCATCGAACACCTTCACTTAAACTTAAGAACTTAATATCTTGTTTCTTATGAGGGCAAGCGTCCTGAATCTTTTTCAAATCCTTTTTTAATTGAGATATTTTATTCAATATTTTGTCAACTTTGCTCATTATTTCTAAAGAGTTTTTTTAGTTCCTTATAAGCACATATCAGACAAAGTAGCAAATACCCAAATAATAACCAACCCCAATCAGTAAGCAGTCAATCAACTATATCCATCTATTTTTTTTAAAATACATCCACATACCAACGATAGTTATAAGTGTTAGAGCTACAAACACCCAAAATCCGTGGTCACCGGTTAATAAAGGAACATCATCAAAATTCATGCCCCACATTCCAGTATAAAAAGATAAAGGCAAGAAGATTGTAGACCAAATAGTTAGAAGATTTAATCTTTTATTCATCAACTCAGTTTGTCGTCTATCTAACATATTCTCTAATATCTTATGAAGTTCTAATAAGTCACTATAATCCTCCACAACCATACCACTAATTGTAACATCAAGTAATGCCTTTTTTAATCTATAAAATTCTTTTATATCTATATCCTTACCTGCAAAGATATCCTCCTCAAACTGAACTAATTGTTGTTCTAAGCTTTCCATATATCTAATGTCCATAATGTTGATTCAATAAAATATAAAACACCCACCATCATCATACCATAGTGTGTCCACACCCCTTGATGTCCATATGTAAAATCTTGATATATGGACGGGACAGCGGATAACATGATTGATAAACTGAATAGAAGTTTAATCCATTTATTATTTAGAAATTTTTTCATCTTTAATAAAGATATTATTATTTTATTGAAAATCCAGCTATATTTTATTATATTTGTTTTGTCCTTGAGGCATAAACGATATAAAAAATAAAATATCATGGAAATAATTTTAACAGTTTTAATTACTCTTGGGGTCCTGTCTTTAATAGGCACGGTTGTGGGGGTAACGAGGTTGAACAGAAGGGTCGATGACTTGGAAGTTGCTAGAATGGATATTGATGATGACATTTTGAGTCTTAGAAATGAGATAGAAGATGACATTGAACACATTCATAGAGAAATGGGTAGAGATAAAGATACTCATATCCGTAATCTAGACAGAAGATTGGATAATGTGTGGTCGGAACTACACAAATTAGACAAAACAATCAATCCAAACATGGATTTAATTAAGTAAACTAACCTTTAATTATTAAAAGGGTCCTTATCGGGACCCTTTTTTATCATATAATAGATATTTATTAATAAATAAAAGATTATGAGTAGACTACAAAAACTTAAATTAGAAAATATTAGGAAAGCAAATGAACTTTTGGATAACGGACATATTAAAAAATATCCTACAAAAGAACAAGTAGTATTAAATCCTAGTGATAATGTTACAAATTCTTCTAAAGCATTTGTAAATAAAATGAATAATTTAAATGAAGAAGAAGATTTAGGTGGAACGACTTCTGACCCACGTATTATGACGAGAGAATATGGGGAAAACAACAACCTATCACCAGCTCAACAAAAACTTCATGATGAGGTGATGAAGTATATAGGACTAACATTTGCTACTTGGTTGTCACCAACTAGTAGAATTGATGACCAATTCACCAAAAATCCACCATTTTCCCAAGAATACTCTAAACCACCATATTTTGATAGACTCTCTGATGGAATAAAAGATGTAATCCTCACAAACGCTATAGACTAGTGAAAAAAATTAAATTAACAGAAGCTGATTTAATAAAACTAATTAAAAAGGTTATTAAGGAAGAACCAGAAAAGGATACTTATTGGATGATAACAAAAGCTAATAGAGATAATTTAATTAAGATGGGTGGTACCGCAGAAGAGATAGGAAAATCAGCAACAAACGATTTTAAAAAATATTGTAAGTAGACTATCTTAAATCCAAATCATATGGATTATCGCCTTCTATTTCTACATCAAAGGCTTTTCCAGTTGTATCACTCACACCTTCTCCTTCTAATGACTTTCCGTCATAACTCCAACCTGTTATAATATCATAGTAGCTATTAGGGGTCTCAATTTTAGAAACCTCTAATTTTAATTTCTTGATGTCAAATTCTTCATCGTCACCCAATTCGAATTCACATTTATCCATAGTACCTTTTTCTGACGTTACAAAACTTACCATTGTCCCATCTTCTAAATCGGGATAGTCTATTGATTTCTCTTCAATTTCTACGTCCTTCGTTTCAAATTCATACTCATCATCATCTACACTCACATAAAGTTTGCAACCTAAATTTCCACCCATGAAATGTCCTAGGTCATCACATTCATACCACATATACCTATCCTCAAATATTTCATCCAACTCTCCACTTAGTGCTGATTCTCGGTCCGTATCATTTTCTTTACAATACTCATCAAGCTTCTTTACTTCGTCAGAGGTGAAGTTACTTCTTGTTATTTCATGGCCTGTACCACCTATTATAATTTCTATTTTTTTCATTTTAACTAAATTTTCTTTTTTTCTCCCATTCGTCTTTCTTCATCTTAACGCCATATAAATAATATTCTTTTATTTGTTGTTCTTTATTTACGATGGCTGGTCCGTTGCTATTATGTGTTTTGAAGACATTTTTAGATTCCATTGCGTAAGTGTATGTTGTTGACCCATCAGATTCTTCTCTAATAAATTTTTGTGTCAGTAATCCTGTCATAGTTAATATTTTTTTCTAATACAAATATAATAAAAATAAAACAAATCGTCAATAAACATTTAACTAGATTAGAAAGTATTTATATAAAAAACTATTATGAGAAATAATTCATTTATTTTAACTGAAAATGAAAAAAAGAGAATAAAAAAGTTACATGAAGCAACCACTGCAACTGCATCTGGTTCATACAACCAACCAATGGCTTTTACTGAACCAGTGGAAGAGCTTGACATAGAGACAACATTTATTGACGGAGATAATTTAGTTGACGGTTCCGAGGAGATAACTTTGGGTATTGAAGATATAGAGGAATTCCTTAATGTAACTGAAGAAGACGATAAAAAAAGAATGAGAAAATTACATAGAATAAATTCTGTAATTGAAGAACAGTCTAAGTTACCAATTGAGTTACCAACAATATCACCAGAATGTGTGACGTGTGGAATGAAATCTTTAGCAGGTGAAAGAATAACTCCATTCGGAGTTTCATTGGGTACGTATGATTATACGAAGGACGCGGATGATATATTAGCGACAGTTGCAAAAATTATGATGGGTAAAGAACCCACACTAGAAGAAATAAGTAAGATATTAGTGACAGTAGCTGTAAAGTTTCCCAGATTAGCCGGAGATAGTGGTTATATAGCATATGGTTTATATAATAATGAATGTGATGATGGGGGAACTGCTCTTGATTGTCTTAGTGAGGTTGTGAAGAGTATTGATTTACCTGATATGGACTTAACACTAGACCAATAAGAAATACAACATAAAAAATATTAAAAAGACCTAGTTAACTAGGTCTTTTTTTATTTATAGTGTTTATATTTATAATATATGTATAATTTTAACAACACATTAAAGATTTATAAGGATTCTGACCGTCGAGCATTCGCTAGATTCATGATTGACCTATTACAATCTATATATGAACCACTAAATAGGTGGACAAAAATAGAAACCGAAGCATGTAAAACCTATAGAGCGGGTGTAGTACACTATAATGGAGACGAAATTATATGGTCACCATTAAATAAAGTGGATGCACATATATTTGTACTAGCTTTAATACTAAATGAATTAGAAAAAGCTGGATTAGAACCCGTAAAAAACGGAAAATTAGATATGAATGTCCTTTTGGAGATGTCTGACACTATAAAAAACGACTTTTTGGACGAAAACGGACAGTTTCATAAAGAAGTTTTAACTCTAATAGAGAGAAGTTCGGGCCCAGGAGATAAAAATGAGGAAGATGCATTGGAATATTTAAAAAATATAGAAACTAGACCAGGAAAATGGCTAAGAATGTGTCCTGGAGATGAAAGAGATGTGTTTAAAGGGATAGATTTAATAAAAATTCTAGAAGACGGTAACGAAGTAACCTTCCAAGTTAAACCATTTAGAGAGGTAGAGAAGGATAATGGAATAGTAACTGTGTTAGGTGTAGGTAATTCTAAAGATTATAATGTAAATTTTCTAATTTTTGTAGGCCAGGACAAAAATAGTGGAAATTTCTTACTAATTAACAACACATCACAAGTAAAAGCGGAGTATGGTACGTATAGTTTCCCAGAAAATCTTTTAATACGTGATTCTGGACATATTTTAGAAAGTTTTGGACTTTTTAAACATATTTTTATCCTATAATTAAAGAATGATAGACATAATTAAGAATATTATTCGTAAAGAAGTGTTAAATGAAGAAAAAATGGTTAATTTTGACCAATCAACCAATAATTTTGTCGTTATTGCGGGTGGTCCCGGTGCGGGAAAGAGTTTTATTACCAACAATTTAATCAATTTAGATAATATTAAAGAGTTTAATGTGGACCAGGTTCGGGTTATGACAGCAAAAAAATTATGGGGTGATGATTGGGGGGAAATGATATCAACCCCTGAAGGGTATCAAAAAATTCTTGATATGACTTATACCACTTCTGACCCACGTAATTTAACGGTGAAATATTTAAAAAAGTTCTTAGCAGCAGACCGACAACAACCAGTTAATGTAGTTTATGACGCAGGTGGTGGACAAGAACAAGTTATGAAAGACGTTAATAAGATGGCAAAAGAGTCCGGCATGATTACAAATCTAGTTTATGTAAGAACACCGTTAGAATTAGCACAAATAAGAAATGATGAACGCCCACGAAGTTTACCAGATGAGATGGTAGCACAATATCATCAAAAAGTTAAAGATAATATGAGAAATATGATTCCTATTTTTGACCATGTCTGGATTGTGGACAATAAAGAATTAATAGCTTTATCTGATAGACCTTCAGATAATATAGAAAAGATAAAATAACGAAGTATTTATAATAAAAACTAATATGAGCAATTTATTTAACTTATCAGAAGAAGAAAAAAATAGAATCAGAGGATTACATCTTACTGAATCTAAAGACTTAAGATTCACATCAGTATTAACTGAAGCAATTCCAGGAAGTGAGACATGTATGCGTGTAGAGTTTAAATGTGGGGATGCTACTATAACTCCAGATGATATAACTATAGATTTAGAGAAATACTTACGTCCTGGTTTAGAGTATGATGGTGACTTTGCAAAACTTAAGGTTGGTGTGTCAGGACCTGGGGGTGAGGATGTTAATGAAGAGGTATACAACAAGAGAAAACAAGCTGTAATTGATATGTTAATGGACGCAATAACATGGACAGCTCCAGACGGCACAAAATACATCCAAGAATACCTGGAGAATAATATTGATATAGACCCAGATTGGGATACTACGGAAACCGAGTCGGTTCTCCGTGATAGAAGTAGAGCATCAGAAGACCCATGTGACGAATATTATGAACAATTCCAGTTTATAGAACTTTGTTTTGACGAACTTAAACCAATACCAAATTATACAGATTTAGCCAATAAATTTCTCGAAGCAACAATAGAAAAGACAGGACGTACGACTGAAACAGTTGTATATGATATTTTATCTCAGTTAAGGCATAAAAAGGATTTTGATAAATTTAATGACACATTAAAGTTAATTGGGTATAAAGGAAAATATATGGATTTTTATGAAGTAGCTTGTGATACAGCAAAAATTCCTGGAGCTGAAGGAAAAACTAAGATTTTGTGGTGGGAGGTTGACTTTATCCCAGATGATGCAACAATAGGTCCACCAGAACTTGGGGGTGGTGACACAACTATTAATGCACATTTACAAAGACTAGGACTTAAAAAGATTGAGTGTTAAACAGTTTTAATTATTTCTAATTTTACTTCCGGATAATCTTTCATAGCCTCAGTAACTGAGTTGATGTGTTTATCTTTATCTTCCCAATACTTAATAGAATTACATCCTGGATATTTCTCCAGGATTTTTTTTACTCTATTACCTTTATTACGGTCTTCACTATTAATTAAATAATAGCCCTCAAAACCATAACCAAAGAGACTAAGTAGATTTATTAACGGTTTTTTTACTTCCACACTTCTATTAGATAATAAAAGAAATAAACCGTCTGGGTCATAATTTAAAGATGTTGTATAATCTTTTTTAGTGTTTACTATTGCAGTAAAATTAAGATTAGGGTCGAGACTTTCTTTTTGGTCTAGGAACTCAATGGTCTCTTCGTAAGGTAGGTTGACAATTGTATTGTCGAAATCGAATAAGTATATGTTCATGGTACAAATATACGAATTTTATTTAAATAAGGTAACTATTAGTTATCTATTTTTTTTAATTCCTCTAACTATTTATTTAATATGAACAATTTATTTGAAATATCACCTGAAGAAAAAGATAGAATCAGACAATTACATGAAAGTTATAAAAACGTTCACGGTACCACTAGTTTGTTAACCGAACAAGCAGATAGAACTATTAAAGGCACTACCCATGATAATAAAACCAAAGAACTATTATTGGGGACACAGATATTTGTAACAGAAAGACCAGACCATGAGACTACATCTGGCAGACAGGGGGAGTTTGAATTAACCGGAATAAAAGTTGGTGAAACAGTAACCATGAGATATGGCAAGAAATATGAGGACCTTGTGTTAGACAGTGAGAAGATAGACAATTCACCAGGAATTGTACAGTTTTTTATGACTCCTAAAACAAAACCCATAGAAATAAACCCACCAACGGAAAAAGGATGTCTAGACCCTTCAGCAAAAAACTTTGACCAAGAGAAATTTGAAAATCATGAACTTTTAGACTGTGCAGGTCAAGACCAGAGAGCATCTCGACCCGATGATTCAGAAGCTGGATTTACTTGGCATCTTGACATACCGAATCAAGATAATAGTTGTTGTGAATATCATATAGGATGTACGGATGAAAATGCAAAGAATTATTGGGAAAAAGACCCAGAACTTAGTGCCCTAGCCCCAGTAATTTTTAAGAAGGCAGAGTTTGATGACGCTACAATAAAAGCATTAGAAGACTTTGGGGTGGTAGCATCAGAAGGTGAAAACACAGTAATACCGAAACAAATAAAAGGATGTAAAAATAACAAGTGCTGTGAATACCATATTGAAGGATGCTTGGACGCTGAAGCATTAAACTATAACCCAAAGGCTACTAAACCATGTCTAGATGAAAATGAAGATGGTAAACCAGATTGTTGTAAATACCCGAAAGGACAAAGAAGTATAGAGACAATAAAGAAAAATTTCCAAACATATTATAATGATAATTTAATTGGACAAACTATAAATGCTTATACAACTATAGAAGGTAGGAACGCACAAGAAATCGATGAGTTATACGGTAACTATAAAATAGATAATGTTATTCCTACACGACTCTCCAAAGGAGATAAAACCTATGGGTATAGTATCCCACTGCAACCGGACACTGAAGCACTTAGAAGAAAAATCCAAAAATGTTCTACAATAACCAGAGAAAAAAGAAAAATTAAATGTAAAAAGGAAGTGGAGGAATTACGGAAAGCTACCGCGTCACTTGTAGTAAAATTTGATGAGACATTTCTGACCACATTACAAAGTATAATAAATGTTAGAGATACTCTTAAGGTAGACGAGATAGCTAAATTATATATTAGACCAAGAGGAAGTAAGAAAATGGGGAAAGAGGTTTATGTTGGGCCAAAAGATTTTTTAACTGACGAAGTACAAAATCTAATTTCATTTTTGAAAGCATATAATAAAGAACTTGGTAAGGTTCCCGGAACATCTATGTAAGGAATTAATGAAACAAAATATTTTATTTGTCGTATAATATTAACAGACGAATAAAGTAAAATATTTTGTTAAGAAAAGTTTGGATACTTCAAAAAAATATATTATCTTTGTAGTTGAATTAACCCATTGTATAACCAAATAAAAAATACCATTATGAAAAAGTACCTATTATATCTTCTTACAGTTTTAGTTGTTTTAACTTCGTGTGAAAAAGAAGATGACCTATTAACACCAATTCCACCAAATACAAACATTACCGACACAATCACTAATAATGATACCATTACAAATAATAATGGTAATGGAAATACACTACAAGCCTTTGAAGATTATGTTGTAGCAACAAATAATGGTAGTGTTACAGTTTTACCACCATCACAAACATGTCCTTTAGCCGTTAGTACAGCAATGGGAGAAGGTTATAATGTTATAAGAGCGGAGTACAAAATTGTTTGTTCGGAAACAACTAACAGTCCACTTGATACTTCATATTCTTATGTGAGTACAAATTATATCTCACCAATATCACAGTGGCAACAATTTGGTAATGGGTTCGCTTGTTTCTACGCATCACCTGCGAGTCCAGTACTTAATGGACAAGGAGTTAAGGGAAGATTCAATACAACGGTTTATCCAAGAAACGCAAATACTACTCCTCCACACGCATTTAATTTCAGTGAAGAAATGATGATACCCTGGATAATGGATTGGAGTTATACACCGGGAATGTTAACAATGGACCTCCTTACTTATGATTGTAATGGACAACAAGTTGCCTGGACAGTTCAAATGGTTGTAACAGAATATAGTGATGGAATTATTACATTATCTATAGACCAAGGAACCTACACTTCTTTAGAAGGATACACCTGGAACACCCACCTAAAAGTAGTACTCCAAAAGAATTTCTAAAACTAAAAAATTTTATAGTTGGTAAAGGTATCCCAAATCAAAAGTTTGGGATATTTATTTATAACATGTTACGCACCTAGTGCGTTTATTTATAAATAGAAAATGAAATATATATTAATTTATGCCAAACTATAACTGTACCCAACAAGGGTGCGTATCACAAGGTACTAACCCAGGAACTTACACAGGACCAACCGCTCATCAAGATTGTTTAGATAATTGTATCGGATGGGGATGTCCACCACAATTATCAACAGATACAGACATATACTTTGTTTATGATAGTTCTGGTTCCTATCAGAATGAAAGTCGTGATGGTATGTTTCACGCTGCAACAGCATGGACGGAAACTTTAACACAAGGAGGTTGGATAGGCACAGCAAAACATGTGATGGCAGGTCTCGCCACTCCAACTTTGCCTAATGGATACCCTTCAAAAGAGATATTTGTTAATATTAATGGTTCTATCCAAAGTATATACCAAGGTTTTGCGAATGCTGCAGAAGATTGGTTATTCTGGTCAATGATTCCTAATCTTTATAGGAATTCTGGACCGAACACAAGTGCCCCACTAAATGTGGGGGGTCATGTGTCAAACGTACCTCCAGCAGTGCAAGCACAGTATTTTGAATGGACCGCTTTGAGGGCCACCTTAGACAGCAACGACCCTCTTATTAATACTGGTGCAACATTCCATACTAACCCACAACTTGTAATTTGTTTTGCTCATGGGACAGGTCCAGATTATGGTATGGCAGCATCCTATGGGTGGCAAACTAGTCCGACTCCTCTACCGGCGGCGACTGGTGCATATAATACAGCTTGGAAGAGTCAATATACTATGTGGTGTACATTATACGATATGTCTCCAGCTGGTACGATGAATGCATTTTTATTACCAATAAAAACTCCCTGTGCTGCTGAACAATTTTATGCGTGGGGAGCGTTGCAAAATACTTGTAGTGCAGGTATCCTTTCAATATTAAAAGGTAATCAGGATGATGTGGCAAATGGTGGTACTGGAACACAGGATGGTACATGGATTAGTTACGCGAGTGGTACTCTGATGCCTAATGGAAATATATGTAACCCTAACGGTGACCCAGATATAGAGTGGTGTACCACAGCACCACATGGGCCAGCAACACAAGACCCATGTGTTCAGTCATCTTGGGGAAGCGGAGGGACCGGCACATTTGGGTATGGTTGTACTGGTAATAGTATAACTACAGGAGTACCACATGAACAAATTTGTTGGTGGGATGGTACAAGTCCAACGGTGACCCCAACGATAGGTTCCACTGTCTACGCTTGGCAAAAAACAGGTGGTTTTGTTGGTCCCTCCCCCGTTAATTATAATTGGATAGGGGGTCAACCAACATGGGGTGCATTAGAAGATAAAGGTTGGGGTATTAATGTCGAGCTTATAGGTTCCAATACTGATTTTGTAAGTACTTTAAGTTCTTATGTTGGTGTAATTACTACACCAGCAACAATTTGTATTTCTGCAGAAACTAGCCTATCAATAGATTATCCCCATCCAAATTTATTAATTTGTAACGACAATTGTTTTCCATCATTAAACCCATGGAAGTGTCCTATATCTGGAGGACCTTGTACCCAAGATGTTTCAGGTTCATATACATGGGGTTCTGGTGGGATATACTCAACTTCTAGTGCTGCTGAAACCGCTTGTAACACAAATTGTCCAGCTCAGAGCTCATATACTTGTACAGTTAATGGTTGTATACAAGACACATCAGGAATATTCTCTGATTTAGAGTCATGTACTGCATCATGTCAATCTTATTCATGTACAACATCTGGTTGTTATGGTCCTTTCCAAGGAACTGGAGAAACAGGAACTTATTTAGCGATGTCATCATGTACTGCCACATGTTACCACTATGAATGTGTAACCGACAGTTATGTAGCATCCATTTTACCAAATATATATGATGCCGGAACAAGTAGTACAAATGGTTGTATACAAACATCCGGAAGCGTAAACACCTCGATAAGCAACCAATATTCAGCACTTACCTCGTGTACTGCCTCTTGTGTTAGTTGGCAGTGTTGTGAACCATTAGGTATTAGCGATAATAGTATAATGTATGTCTACTATGACATTACCTCTATGAATAGTACACAAGCAGAGGCTGCTATTAAAGGTATTATTGATTGGACAGAAAACCATCTGGAATTTACAGGCCACGTTTATCACTTACTATGGTGGTCTGAAAGATGGTTACAATACGCAGCCTTCCCATATACCTTAGAAGTATTCAGATTTAATGACTACACAAGTTCTTCTGAACCAGATGCTAGTGGAGGAATAAATTATGATAGTGGTGCAAAGTTTGGAACCGCCACTTATGGTCACAATAGTTATTGGATTGGTAGTTATTCTCCAGCTTATGTTTTAGACGCTATCTACGACGGCACCTTTGGTTTCGACTTTTGGACTAGTGTTGGACAATATAATGGAAACGCTACCCATTCCGTTCACGATAGTTTCGAACCAGGGTATAGTACATCTCTCCAAATTTCTTGGACCGATGCAATTACTAAAGGTTACGACACAGTACAGTCAGCAACTACCGCTGACGATGTTATAAATGTAATATTCCAAGACGAATCTCATGCACACTATCATGCCTCGAGCCTTACCTCCTGGGGTACACAACCACAACCTCACTACCAGAATGACCACGTTGAATATTTTGACGTTTATACTGCTGTAACTGCAACCACTTTAGGTGGTGGTGATGGTGGTACCATCAGAAGTTTCCTATACCCAACACTAGGTGTTACAACAGCTGGTGGAGGGTTTGCTCTACATTCTGTAGCTGCAATAGACAGTGGAGACCAAGTTCCACCAGATGGAAAATGGTCTGCTACTACTTATCCTCTTGATAATACTTTCCTACCTACACCACACACTCACGCACAATGTGAATTCAGTTTAAGCTTACTAACTACTTCTAATCCTTATTGGACTAGTACCGTTCCAACGTGGGGAGGACTAGACCAATATGGATGGTTCATAAACTTTAGATTTGACACGTACACCCAACAAGTTTTTGAGACCGATTTAACAGCATTCTTATCCTCAACAACTATTTCCTGTGATACAATTTGTGTCTCTGCTCACACAAACATCTCAGGTGAATATCCATATAGTTCTCAGACATTATGTGAAGGATTAGTAGGTCTTGGAGAATGTACTGGATGTACTAGATTTAATTGTGGTGACAATGGTTGTTATACAGCTGTAACAGGACAATATGAATGTTTATCAGCTTGTACGGCAGCATGTGCTTCTTATTCATGTACAACATCAGGATGTATAGACCATAATCCACCTACAGGAACCACCTTCCCTTATACTTCAACAGACGCAGTAAGTTATTATTCATATTATGGTACTGGAGGTACATATCTAAGTTCCACACTATGTCAAACCGAATGTATGTCATGGGATTGTGGACAAAACTCATGTTATTCTGTAATAGGCACTGGGGGGTCTTATAGTAATCAAACACTCTGTGAAGTAGATTGTTCGGGCTATACATGTGACCCAAATGGACCTGGATGTGTAACTTATATTGGTGACGGAAGTCTGATAACTCCACCAAATCAAACATTTTCTGTAGAACTCAATTGTCTAACTTCGTGTACAATATGGGAATGTACTATATTATTAGGATGTATAGAAGTAAGTCAAAGTCCTACAACTGTAGGAGATACATTTTTCGATAGCCAAACAGGGTGTACAGCAGCATGTCAATCATTTAATTGTGATAATACAGGTTGTTATTCATTAAGTAATTTATCTGGTGACTATCAAGACGTAACTCAACCTCCTAGCGTATCTTCCGCAGCATGTACCGCTTCATGTGTGTCATGGAATTGTTTCAGTGCTGGATGTAGTTCACAAGCAGGTACTGGAGGAACTTATACAACATCTGGAGATTGTATGACGGGTAACACCACATTAGGATTAGACGCTTGTCAATCCTGGACATGTTCAACATGGTCGATTACACCTGTTGGATGTGAACTCTATAACCTCCCAGATTATGGTACAGGTGGAACATTTACCGCATTAACTGAATGTAATACTGGATGTACACAATGGTTCTGTGGTATACCTGGATGTGAAGAAGAAATAGGAACAGGTACAACTAATAGTTATACGAGCGAAACCGCCTGTTATACTACTGGTTTTGACCCAGATACAGGTACATGTACAACATGGAATTGTACAGACACAGGATGTGTAGCATTATCCGCGATGAGTGGACAATACTCAACAGAACTTGCTTGTACAGCAGCATGTCAATCCTGGTCATGTGGAACTGGAACGTACTCACAGTGGGATGGTGGTGAATCAACAACATTTAGTTGGTCTGGTGGTGGATGTGAAATTTATAACGCACCAAATTATGGTACCGGAGGTACCTTTATAAACGAACAGCAATGTACTGGAGATTGTAGGTCATGGGATTGTACGACCACAGGATGTATAGATGTAAGTTTAAGTGCTGGTACCGGAGCAACCTACCTAACTTCTACTTCATGTGATACTCATTGTGAATCATATAGTTGTTTCCCTTCATCATGTATAGGCCAACTAGGGTCTGGAGGAACATGGTTTAATGGAGTAGTGGCAGATTGGGGTCTAACTGCGTGTACCGGTGTGTGTTTATCATATAATTGCCAAGATTTAGGATGTTTACCAGCATTCGTTGGTTCTGGAGGAACATGGTTTAGTGCCGATACTACCGTAGACCCACCTACTTCTCTAACAGTTTCAGCTTTAACATCATGTACTGCTGCATGTTTATCTTATGTATGTTATACTGCAGGATGTGTAACATATAATCCACCTAGCTATGGTACAGGAGGAACTTGGCAAGACATCTCAGGATGTACTGCTTGTACTGATGAAGCCTTATTAGGCCAAGATTGTCCTTGTATAAATTGGGGATGTATAGAAAATGTTATATCGACAACAAGTAAAATATATGCGTACTACGATACTAGTTCTATGCCGTTTGCTACAGTTAAAGAGGCAATTGAAGGTGTAGAAGCATGGGGAGCAAGCATGCAAAATTATACAGGTAGTATTTATCACACATTAATTAATGATGAGAGATGGTTAAATTGGGCAAATTCAGTTTATACTGCAACATTGGGTGCGGGGATGTCATCAGTCTTAGATAATATTCTGGCTTGGCCTGTATTAGATTGGGCAAGCGGTCAATCAATGACCAATGTATACGATAATTGTACAGTGGGACAATCAATTTTTGCTTTCCCTCTTATTACCACTATGGGATTACCACCAGTAGCAGCAAATTCCGATGATGTAATTGTTATAACTTTTATAGATGAATCTGGAGCAGGAGGTGGTATATTTGGAGGTCATAACCCATATAATGTTTATACATCTGATGATGCAGGTAATAGTAACGCTAGCATACCAAACTTTGCTGGATTAACACCACAAACAAATGACCAACCATCACCAAGTTGGAAAACCGACTATACTGGTTTCTCAGCTACCTATCTTACTGTTACTGCGGCAAGTGGTACATTAAATTGTTTTATATACCCAACAGAATCAAGTCAACCACAAACACCAGAAAATCAATTATTTGCACTAAATGTGGTAGCATCAATAGACGAAGGAAATCAAACTCCAGGCTCACAAGGTGAAAACTGGACAATAGGTACCGCACCACGTAGAGCAGTAAGTGGTGGAATTTTAGGCGGAACACCAGGACTTTGTGCTCTAGCAGATTTAACTGCATTAGAAGTCAGTAACCCATATATTTCTCAAGGGTATGGTAGATTAGACCTTTTTGGTTGGGATTACAATATTACGTTCCCACCATTTACAACAAATTTATTCCAAACAGATTTAGATGCATTTTTATCAACAATTGCATCGAATACGTCCGTATGTACTTCAGCAGCAACGTCACCAACATCTATATACCCATTCCCTACTCAATCAGCATGTACCGCAGACTGTTATTCATGGGAATGTACTGTTGCTGGTTGTATACAAGTGGGTGTCACAGGAGGAACTCCAACATATTATCCTACAGAACCGGAGTGTCAACTATCATGTACATCATGGAGTTGTTTAACTAGTTCCCCATGTACGGAAGTAGCAGGTACAGGTTCCACATTCCTCTTATCAGGGGATTGTGTGACAGCATGTACCTCACATAATTGTGAAGATATAACACCATATACACTAATATCAGCATGGCCAAATGCAGATGGGTGTATAGAACAAATTGGTAGTGGTGGAACCTATTATGAAGGAACATCATTCTTATCTTATAGTGCGTGTACTGGAGATTGTAGGTCATGGGATTGTACCATGAATTGTGAAGGAACAGGAACTACAGGTTGTACAGAATGGTCCAACACCGCAGCAACATATACTGCAGAGACCGCATGTACAGGCTCTTGTATTATCCAATGGTACTGTACCGAAGAATATATTGCAAGCAACTGTGACGGACAAACAATAATGGGAGCTCCTGGAGGAGTTATTAATAACGGATTCCAACCGGAATCTCCAGCATATATAAGTTCTGGTTATGGTGCATTAGGGTGGTTTGCAGATAACGCTCAATATGACACATGGAGTACTTGGGCATTTAGTATGAGTGAAAGCATGTTGAATAATTACGGCTATCCTAGCATGGTAGATTTCTGTGAAGGTCCTTATCTGACTCCTGATTTTCCTCTTCCACCACCAGCAACAAACCAAATTACTGGTTATTTAGTAACACTAGAGTCAATTAAATGGTATACAGCATCTCCTACTGCTGGAAACCCGTGGGGATTCCCAATAGATTATTATGATTGGGCTACAATGATTTCGGATTTTGCAACTATAGGAGCTAATGTTAATATGAGCATGGCGGCAAATGCTGTCTTCTCAGAAATTCAAACCTGGGCATATCAACATAATCAAACTCTATACTGGGAAGCAACTTTTAACCCATGTGTGTGTTATCCAGTACCATGTGATGTATTCTGTGATGACGGAACCATAGTAATACCAACTAATGCATTAGGACCGTACTCAACCTCAGGAGACGCAAAATCAGCTTGTTGTGAAGAAATAACTTGGAGTTGTGTAACAGCTACTACTACTGATAGTTGTAGTGGTAAAACAACAGTACCTGGACAATATACATCAGTTTCAGACGCTTATGATTGGATAACAGTAAACTTACCCAATACGGACCTAAATACTTTAAAATATGAATCAACTACCCCAGCAGTCACTATATCCGGGGCATGCCAAGGACCTAATGGCGGTGCATTATATGAAACATCACCGATAGCGTTTTCTTGGTTGAATGCTGGTACAAGCTATAGCCCTTGGAACTTATTTATAAATCAATTACAAGGTGCCGGAATTGCCGGTGTACTTTCAGGAATGAGTTATACTGATGTAAATCAATATGTTTTTGCTCAAACAGGCGAAAGTATAAACCTATGTTCAGAACTTTGTTTCTGTATAACCAAACCATGTGAATGTATAGAAATATATGATGGTACGGGAGGCTACTTAACTCATGCTGATTGTATGACGGGTAATACAGGGTTATCAGCCTGTTGCCCAACTACAGGAGTCACAGGAACTTCTTGGAATTGTGTTTCTGGAGTATGTTGGTCACCAATATGTACTACAAAACCATATATAGGTCACTTTATGGATGAATATACAGTAGTTGATAACTTTAGACAAGTTAATCCAACAGGAACATTTGGTAATAAAAGATTTACAGACACATATAATATAAATGCACTAGGGAACCAGGTAATGGGTGCAGTTTACACTTGGAATGATGTGTGGAGTAGCATTAGTGCCTGCACCAATGACAATCCTGGTGTTGTAAATTGGGAATATTGCTATAAAGAATCCACATTCAACTGGGGTGTAGGAATTACTATGTATCACCCTTATCAGTATATTAAAAGTATATCTCATCCAGCAGTTACAGGTGGATTAGAATATACTAATTGGAACGCTTTCTATACAGCGGCCGCAGCATCATTTACTCTTACTACATCACTTACTTCATTACAGGTATGTCAATCGATTGATTCTCAATACTGGGCAAGTAATATATTTGGTTGTGTTGTAGAAACAAATCTATGTTGTAATAGAGCTGATTGTTATTGTTATGAAGTTTATGATAATACTGGTGATTTCGGTACTGAAGCTCCATGTCTAACGGCATGTTGTCCTACATATACAGGATGGACATGTTGTAATCCAAATATGAATTGGAGTGTAGGAGATTGTATTGACGCTAGTAATCCATACCAATTACCATGTTCTTTTGTTACCTCAAGTTCACCTATCTTAATACCTCATGAAGTAGATAATTTCTCTAATGCTTATAACGCTCAAGCATGGTGTAACAACAGCCCATTATGTGAGCCGATAGGAGATTTTTGGACTTGTATCACAACAAACTTTAATACATGTGACCCTACCGGTACGAGTGATGGAGAACTAACAGGATTTACACCACAAATCGCTATCAATAATGTACAATACCCATTCTCAAGTAGTACAGACCAGTATTATCAATTCCTACCAAATCTTATTGGGTATCTAGGTGCGTATGGTCAAATAGAAGAAATTTTAACAGATTATGCATATTACGACCCATTAGCACCATTTTCGTCAACCACATTCCAATTAGGTAGTTTTAATGCTTTTAATTTGATGGTTGACCCGAATCATTCTACAGCTGACCTACCATTACCATATCAATTACCAGCAGAAACTTGTTATGGAATGAATAGTACTGGTGGAACCGGAATGCCAATGTTCCATATTCAAAGCATAAGCAATACGTACATTAATAGTAATACAAAATATTATAGTTGGAACGAACTTGTAACGGCAGCACAAAACGATACAACTATTTACCCTGGAGGATTTGCGGTATCAAACACAAATAATATTAATGATTTAGCCACACTCTACCCATATCAATTCAGTTGTGATAGTATGACAATAGCTCAAGGACTACCAATGTTACCTATTGTTAATGTCCCAGGAGGACAAGGAGACCCCCATTGGTCAGGATGTAGTTGGCATGTAGATATGGTACCTTGTTTATGTGATACAACATGTTGTTGTGAAAGTGGGTTTACTAGTGGATTTCTAACACAGATAGAATGTGAAGACCCACTTACAGGATGTTGTCCATCATTATCATCGTATTCGTGTACTATATTAGGATGTGTTGACCCAGGTAATGGCAGTGGAGCCTTTACAGGTTTAACTGCATTAGCAGATTGTGAAGACGTATGTAAAGAATGGGAATGTATTTCTAGTACTACTATTACTGATACATGTGGAAGTAAAACTATTATCCCAGCAGGTGGTGCTTTATTACCAGATATAACCGAATATAGTCCAAACTATTCTCCTTTTGTAAGAGGGGCATTTGATGCTCTAGCGTGGTTCGCGGATGCAGCTAACTCACTACAAGGTGGAACATTTAGCAATTATAAATGGGATTGTGGAACAGGGTGTGGTTGGTCTACATCTGATTGTGCTGCACCATATGGAGCATGGAGACACCTAATTGAAATCCATATAGCTGAAACAGCAAACCCAACAGTGTTTACAATGGGACCTTATACCACATGGGTAGACTTAATTAATGATTTGAATAGTACTTTAGGAAACCACTTTTCATTAACAATGTTATATAATGATGTAGCACAACTCCTAGACCTTGGTATACCAGGAGCAACTCCTTGGAACTTGGAAATTATGCCAGTTCTAGGTGGTTGTATGTGTAGTCCAGGACCTTGTGACTGTGTATTAAGGATGGGTACGGGACATACTGGATATTATCACTACTTAAACTACAATCAATGTCAACAAGATTGTTGTACAGCTATGACAATTGATGAATGTAGTATATTAATAACAGGTAATGATGAAGGAGTTTTATATTATGACTTTGCAGCCAATACTACCACTAAATTATTTGATGAACCGACTTATGACAAAATAGATATAGCTGCACGACAAGACAAACTATGGATATATAGAACTTCTTCTAACACTGGTAATATGATAAGAGAATATGATTGTCTATGGACACCATTCCAAAAAATACATAATAGAGATATTGTTCTTCCTATAGGTGGTAGAGGTCTTACAGCAACCGAAAATGCAAATGAATTACTTATCGCAAATGATAAGGTATATAAATTAGATATAAGTGGACCAAGTGCTGTACAATCTTTACAATTTCCTTTACCTAGTGGATTAACATGTACCGGAGATATTCTGTACGATGCTACAAATGGTAATATGATTATTACTTATGGTACTGGTGCTACACAGTATGTGGGAGCATTTACTTCTAGTGGTGTTAAATTACAAGAAAGTCATATAAATTCTACTACAGCAGGAATAGGGATAAATGAAAGAATTGATAGTTTATTTAACTCAGGTACGTGGTCAACAGGGACATATCCTTACTTCCAAACCCCATATAATGGACCAATTTATGGAATAACAACCGAAAGAAGAGTTATAGAATTATTAACCAGTCCATTCCAATTTGCTCCATTAGAAACACAAACACTAACGTTATTTAACCAAATAACTAATAATGTAAATGGAGCAACTAATATTCTAAATGTAATAAATGGCCAATTACATGATTGTGTAGATATTAATATAAACCCAACTGATGTTTATTGGTGTGATGGACTATTAGGGTGTTTACCTTACCCACCTAATGTTACCCCACCAAACTCAACAGGACCACATATAGACCTTCCAACATGTGAAGACTACTGTAATTTTGTATGTGGAGATTGTGTTGGCTCTTGTGAATGTACTTTAATAACGACCCCAATAAGTTCATGGTGTTCACCAACACATAATATGGCAGATTGTATAATACAAAATCAGAATAACACAAACATATTCAATGGTGGAGATGGTTGTTGTGACTGTTTTGGATGTCCATCTGTAACTTTTGATTATTATGATAATGTGTCGAATATTTGGACTCAACAAACTGTAAATACAAATATGAGTACGTGGGGTAATTTTGCATCTTCATGGTCCTCAGGAATATTATATTCTGTAGGGGATGTGGTGATGTTTGGCGACCCAGCGGGGAATACTTGTTGTTATACTTTAGTTTATCCTCATTATAATAACATACAAACACCGTATGATGCTTGGGTAGAATATACAACAAATGTGGCTAATGGTATTCCTACATGGCCAGGAGCAAATAATGGTATGTCATGGATAGCATGTGACCCAGACTGTCCAATAGAGGTAACTTGGTCATGTAATACTGGAACTACAGTAGCAACAACCAATGATACGTGTGGGCCAGCAGCAGACACTGGAATGCAAGGATTATCATTTACACCACAAATACAATATATTGCAGGGGGTGGGTTTACTTTATGGCACACTCAATTCCAAGACTTAAAATGGGATTGTGGTAGTATGCAGGTAAATCTACCAGCACATCCATGCCCAGCACCAATGGCTCATTGGGCTAAAATATTAGGATGTAGAATAACACATATTGGTAACGCAGCACCAACTCCAGCACAAGGAGCATTACAAACTACATGGGCGGACTTTGTTGACCTTATTAATAGTTTATTTGGTGGGGTACCGTATAATTTCCCTTATAGTAACAATTGGCAAGATATAGAGGCTGTACTTGTAAATCATGTTGGAATAGAATGTATTTGGGAATATTGTGAATGTAACCCAAGTTTACCATCACCAATTACTGATAGTTGTGTTAATAAAATAGATGTTACCAATTCTCTACATGCTTTTGTTGGGTCAAATATTACAAATTGGGTCCAAAGATTAAATTATTGGACAACATTAGGTAACCCTCAACAGCCAACTATTGCTGACCCTAATTCGGGTGATATAGTAGGAAATTATAAATATGAATATTTCCAACCTTATGCTGTTGTTAACCCATGTTATGGGCCATTAACAGGTTTCTATATGTATGATACTAACTTCCAACGTACAACCTGTAGAACAAGACATGCCGTTCAAAGTGCAGCAGCATCACATGGGAGTTGGGATAATTATGGACAATTTGTTGATTGGTGGAATAATGCTGGAATGGCCACTTCACCATTTAACTTATCCTATAATGATAATTGGTCGACAAATAGCACCAAAATTCATGACTGGTGTGGTACGGGCCCAGACCCAGATAATGGACAAGCAGGAGGATATGGTGCAGGTATGCAAGAATGTTCATGTATATACCCACCAACACCTTCTTATGAGCCTTGTGGTTGTGACCCTATTTACGGTCCAGGAGGATACCCTACATCTGCAGCTTGTGAGGATGTATGTTGTACAGGAGTAACAAGTTGGAGTTGTGATACAGGATATACAGAATATTGGTCATCAACTACAACTACTGGGTGTATTAATAGAATTAATAGCATACCAGTTTTACTTACAAATAATGCTAATTATGGACCAGGTAGTTTCCTAGAATATATTTCTACTGCAGGTAATGGTCTTCAATATACTGATTTTAGTACAATGAAATATGTTCTTAATATGGGAGCTGGAGCATCTACTACAAACTATTGTTATGATATAGATGAAATAATGGTGCCAAACGGACAATATTATTGGCGTTTCTTCTCTCATATTGTATGGACTAATATACTTTCTTCTTCGATAACTACAAATTGGGCAGACTTCATTACCGCTCTTCAGACTGCCGGATACCCTACCGTTACTCTTGGGATGACTGCAAGTCAAGTAAGTCAACATATGAACACCCAATATGGGGTTGCTCAGAATTGGATGAGTTATGTAAGTGCATGTGATTGTCACGTTAAACCTTGTGAGTGTGTAGAAATAACAGGGTCAACAGGATACCCAACATCAGCATCTTGTGAATCAGTTTGTTGCCCAGGAGATGATAATTATAAATGTACTATAGTTGGATGTCTACCAGACGCTAACGGTCCATTTACTAGTTTAGTTTCCTGTTCCGCAGTATGTCAATCATGGGAATGTGTAGACCAACCTTGTATTGGTTCATGTACTAATGGTGGCATTAATACACCGAGAACAGAATTACCTATTTTTGGTATTCCTTCTGATATTATTCCTTATCTAGCAAATATTAATACTTCACCAGTGCAATCCCCACTTCTACCACCTATCGGTCCGAATATGCAAGCTGTGGATATATCATATTATAAATTTGATTGTATAAGTTGTGGAGGTTCAGCATCAATATGTGATGCACCACATGGAAAATGGTGGGCACCATCTGGATTACACATAGAGAATGTACCGACACAACCTTATTATCATTATTCAGGACCACACTTTACGTGGGAAGACTTAATAGACGGTGCAAATGCACAAGGATTTAATGCACTTACTTATAATAGTTCATATACTGATGTAGTAACACTTTTAGAGGGTGGTTTAAGACGAATAGTAATTAAAGGACTACCGTGTTATGGTCAGGGACTTGGTTGTGACTGTGAATTAATAGATGGTACGGGAGCTACTGGAACATGGGATATAACAGACTATACTGATTGTTATGACGCATGTTGTTCAGGAGAAACCTATGATTGTATATACCAAGGAGGATGTGTATTAAATCCAAATGGTACTGGACAATATCCATCATTAACTGCATGTACAGGAGATTGTAGAGAATGGGAATGTGTTGCTGGAGTTCAATCATCAGATGATTGTGCTATGAATACATTCTTAAATATAGATTGGTTATCTCTACCATACTATGGTGGCTCATGGTGGATGACAATGGCACGATACTTTGCTGACCCAATAAATGGGTTACAACATAATGATGTTAATAACTATAAATTCACAAACCAAGTAGCACCAACAGCATATGGTCTAACACCATCACAGTTCCATTGTGAGGTAGGAGCTCAACCCTGGACATCCCCGACTACAACACAACCACCTTACGGTGTATATAGTCCATCAATGCCAGTAGGAGGAGTTTTTGGTACTGGTACAGGACTCTTAGTTGCTGGAAACCCTACCACATTCGGGTCCACACCTTCATTCCCTAATGCAACTTCCACACACACTTGGCCAGGACCGAATGCTGCATCAGGTGGTGGATGTTTCTTCGATACTTGGGCTGATTTAATAACTGGTTGTAATATGATTGGTTTAAATCATTATACCACTAACAATCCACTTACACTAAATGATACATTTGATGATGTAGATACTTCTATAGTTACACATTTCCGTCTTCTTACTAATACAGGAATCACCTTACCCGGTGGCAGGTGTCTTTGTTCAGGTACAGCTTGTTCATGTACAGAATGGCAAGGCACAGGATACACCAATTTCCATACAAGTGAATCAGATTGTATCGCAGCAGCAACTGCAACCCCATGTTGTATACCACCAACTAACCTATGGTATTGTGAACCGGGACATGCACATGCAGGAACGGGAACTCAGGATTGTGTATGTGTACAAGGACCAGGAGGTACGTATGCCTCACTAGATGCTTGTAAACAAGATACCCATAATTGTTGTGACCCACATTATTATGATTGCCATAATCCAGGCACACCAAGTGCGGGTTGTGTAGGGTTAATACTCGGGTCTATAGGACCATATCAAACTGCCGCTGCCTGTGATGCCGGTTGTCCAAAACTTGGTTATAACTGTGAGTGGGTATTAGACGATAGCCCAGTACCAACTACAAGTGGGTCATATCAGTGTGTAGGATGTTACGGAACAGCATGTCAGTATACATATGTAACTTCAGCGGGAGCTCCATATTTTGGAGACGCTTTAGCACAATGTCAATCTAATTGTCCAGGAAATAATTGTTGGAAATGTTGTATGGACCATTGGGGATGGATTACTCAATTATCACCATCTTTACCACCACACCAGTGCAAATGTCCAATGAATACCGTAGAAGTATTATGTGATGGTACAGGACCATGTCCACATCCAGTATCTTGTGTAGCAGGATACAGTTATAACTGGTCTTTATGTAGATGTGTTTGTGAGCCTGATATGTCTTGTGCATTAGGATATCATTGGGATTATGATGTATGTACTTGTGTACCAAATATAGTGGGACCTGCTAATTTTGTAGGCCCACAAGGAGAAGTTTTAGAAAGTATTTCTGAGTTTACTCAAAAAACTGTAAGAAGTCTTATGAATGAATTTGTTGAAACAGTAGAATTATTACAATACTATAGAGACCATAATTATGATGGTGATACCTGTGGTCAATGTACAGACGGAACCCAAGGAACTTGTTTTGTAAATGGTTGTTTATATCTAACAGATACGGAAAATGTAGGTTGGAAGAGTTTGTTAGTAGATGGTACAGAAGCTTACCTACCAACACCTAATCCACTTCTACCAACTACCGGAACGACCGGTTATACAGCGTGTGCTGATATAGTGTATGACTCTTCATGTCCTAATAATACTTCACCTAGTAATACTCAACAAACTGATGGTTGTTCGACGATTAATGGTCAAACACCTACTCCATCTATGGCAGGAGATTATATTATTAGAACAGGACCTCAAGGAGGACCAACAATATACAGAATAATAGCAGTAGGAGCTCAAAACACAACAATACCTGGTCACGCTTATCACTCATCGTCTTGTTTCACCACAGGTACTACAACTGGAGGTACCGGATATAGTTGTATTGATGACCGTAATAATCCACCAGCATATACTAAATGTCTTGAGTATGGTACTACGGCATATGTTGCATATTTTGGTACAGCAGCACCACAATATGCAACATTATCGGACTGTTTTGCATCAGGGTGTGATAATTCACCAACCCCACCAAATTACAATGGATATAGTTGTATTGATGACCCTAATAGTCCACCAGCATATACTAAATGTATTCAGTACGGTTCAACTGCGTATGTCACATATTTTGGTACAGCAGCACCACAATATGCATCATTAACAGCGTGTTACAATGCAGGATGTGATAATTCACCGATAGCTACCGCAACGACGGGTACCAGTTATTATATGTGTGCCCCTCAAACAAATTCTTTAGTTGGGGAAAATCAAGAAGCATGTATATCAGTACAGGGAACAGGAGGCTTAGGAACATTTATAAGCTTAAATGATTGTTTAAATAGTGGATGTGCAGGATGGTTTACCTGTGACCCAACATTAGTGCCTGAGGTAAATGGTGTTAGTACAACAACAAATTGTATATATCCAGTACCTATGTGTTGTGAAAGTTATATAAACAGTTCTATAATTCCACTAACAGTTGCAGCTTGTAAAACTAACTGTACTAATATGAATGAGACATGGTTCCCACTATATAATGTAACCGGTATTAATACTTATTATGAATCACCATTAGCTTATTTAACAAGAGAATTACTTCCTTATGTGAATAATAATACTTGTCTAGTGTCTTTAACACCAGAAACATTTACTAGTAAAGGATATACAATGAAAACAATATATGATATTAACTATTAATATGGAAGAAAAGAAACTAACATATAAACAGATAGACAGAAAATTAGGGAAGGTTATTAGAAAGGTTAAGACTCTGTCTGCAATGAAAAAGAGAAAAGTAGAAAAAGTGTCTGTTTAATGACTAAGATTATTCTACGTTTGTTGGTTTTAATGCATCATTTTGGCCTTCTAGGTTTTTTGGTTTCAGCTCCATTATTGATGATAAAAACACCATTTTGGGTATGGTTACCACTTAATACATGGATTTTACATTTAATATTTTCTCCAGTATTGGTTTGCCCATTAACAATGTGGGAGAATAGATTAAGAAAAAAGTTAGGTTGGGAAAAGATTGATACCTTTTTTAAACATTATTATATTAGACCTTATAAAAGATGGCAACAAAAATAATCATATCAGAAAAACAGTTAAAACGAATTGTTAATAATCATTTACAAGAAGATTATTGGCAACCAAGTGATGACGAGAAATGGGACTTGTTAGAAAAAGATTTAAGATTTGTTGTCGAGAAGATAATTGATAAACATAAATCTAACTGGGGTGACGACCAATATGCCGTAATTGCTGCGATGGAAGAAATATTCGAAGGAATGTTTGCAAAAGTGGACCGTTAAACCAAAACAACCTCAACCCTACAGAATTGTGATGATAAGTCTCTATACGACTCATATAGGCCCCATAACATTTCTATAACTTCAAATTGGTCTTCCGTATAATTATTATGTGAACTTAATTTATTTCTTGCACTTTCTGGGAATAAATCTTGTATAAATGGGATTTCATCGTCTTCTCGTTCAGAAGGTGGGTCAAAATCACCATCCTTATCTATAAGAACTCTAATATCCCAACATGCGTAACCATGTTCACCAAACCTATCCGACTCATCATATAAATAATCAAAACCAACAGGCTCTACTTTAAACTTTAATTTATACCATCCATTTTCACTAGTTTCTTGCCACGGAGCTTGTGCAAAATCAGTGTTTTCGATGCCACCTAACCATTCTATCACCAAAAGAGGATAGACGATGTCACCAACATTCCTAAAATCTGTATATTCATCCATATTAGGTTCCTCCTCTACGCCAAAAAGTTTTAAAACATTATAATCTGCTTTACCTAATTTATCCCATTGTTTAAATAGAGCTTCTTTGTGGCCTGGATTAATGTAATCACCAAAATACGCGTCCGTTTCGGTTCTTTGTTCCATTAAAGAATCAGCTCCACCAGTATCAGCAATTGTTTTTAGAAATACCGTTAAAGCACGGTATCTCGATGAGTTTACGATACTTTCTTTATTAAATCCCCTCATGGGAGTTTCGTCGTATAAATGTAGGTCGTTTACCATCTTATTTAGCAGCCTTTTCTCTCTATGGTTTGCATTTCTTGCAAAGTTAATAACATCTGAGGTGGTGAATCCACCGAGTACATGAATGAGTGTAAAGAGGGTATTATCGAGTCGTTTAGGCAGCTCACCAGTTATCATATTGCTCACATAATCTTCAGATAATAATATGTCTCTAAATAAAGTTTCCATCTTATATAAATAGTGTGAAAATTAAGGTTTTATTTCCAAAAAACCTGAATCAAAACCAAACAGGTAGCCAGACCAAGAGAAATCATAGTTTTTGTATTAATTCCTTCACCTTTTAGTAACCATGTGCATAAACTAAAAATTACTATCCCACAAGCAAAAGCTAAAAATCTTTGAGGCCATAATAAACCATTAAAATATTCTACACCGTATCTCGTCCCAACTAAAAATAACCAACTAATAGGAAGACCACAGAGTATTAAGGCCCATTCATATTTTCTAAATGATTCCCATACAAATTGTCCATTTAATTGTAACCATACCAAAATTTGGGCAAATACAAAAATTGTCATACAAAGAATTAAATTTTTCATATATTAATTATAATAAAAATATATTAATATTTATAGTATAATATGTATATTTATTATATGCAAGCAAGCAAGCTTTAAAGCTATTTAAAAGATGAGAAAAATAATCGTAAAAGAAAGTCAGTTAGTAAATGTCGCAGAGAATGTTATTAAAGAACAATTTTCGGACGACCCAAACGCATTTAGAACAAGTGTAGATGATGTTGATTTAGTTGGTTTAAAAGATTATTTCCCAGAGTATAGAGACCGTGATTTTGAGGTGGTAGATATAGACTGTTACGTCAATTGGAGGTTTGATTTAGATGTTAGAACGTGGGGCATTAAAGACATAAGCATATACACCACCAGTGTACAACTAAGTGCCACAATCGAGATTTATGATGAAGAATATACAGAAGTAGAGACGACCAAAGAAATTATGTTAAATGTAGATGATATGGGAGGCTTTCAAAGTGATGAACCAGACAAGTGGTATTATGAAGATGAACAAGATGACGAAATGAGGTACCACACTATACTACCCACAAACGTACAAGTAGACTTAGAAGATAAATCTGTCATAGTAAGATGGAATTAAACAAATAATAAT